>Ga0209216_1000007_pt1 | contig 236015 bp, 182 predicted proteins | sample TexAe_OM2H0_O2_FD_187940 | JGI IMG/M metagenome (GOLD analysis project Ga0209216, IMG submission 187940) | Forest soil microbial communities from Davy Crockett National Forest, Groveton, Texas, USA - Texas A ecozone_OM2H0_O2 (SPAdes) (version 2) | ecosystem: Environmental > Terrestrial > Soil... | reverse complement strand
CTGGAGATGTCAGTGGTGATGGTCCATGGTCTAGACCACGAGGCGTTCAGCGCGAGACTGGCCCGGCGCTACCGCGCTACGGTACTGACCTCATTGCCTAAAGTTGATTTTTGCGTTCGACGGTGGCTGGAGCCTTTTCAAGTTTCTTCAGCATTTCAACTGCATTTTTGTTACTGGGATCTAACTCGAGCGACTTCTTGTAATTAATGATCGCCAAATCGCGCTCGTTGAGGTTCATGTATGCTTCACCGAGACTGTCGTAGGGATTGGCCTCCTTCGGGTATGCCTCAACGTTGAGCTTAAATATTTCAACGGCCTCTTTGGTTTTACCGCTTCCCATTAATTGATAACCAAGAGTATTAAGCTGATTCTCAGCGAAGTCGTACGTCGCTGACTGTTTCGTCTTCAACTCACGATACTGAGCGATTCCTGCTTCGACTCCCTTCTCTCTGATCGTCTTATTCAGTACCTCAGCGATCGACATCTTTAGCGGCTCATAGGGCTGGTCATACAGAATCTTTGCAACCACGTCACTTAAACGTTGAGTGATCTGGCCAGTGTTGTCGAGAATAACAATCAAATTCCTTTCGTTAGGAAAGCGCGTGATGTTCGTTGCGAACCCGTTTATGCCGCCGCCGTGAACGATCATTGGCACCGGCTTCTCGTTTTGCTTAAACGATGCGTTCGTGACAACCCAACCATACGCATAATTCTCAAGAAAGGGTTTGTACATTAGCGCCTTCGATTGCGCCGAGATCAACTTGTCCGTGTAGAGCGCCTGGTCCCAAAGAAACAAGTCATCTACAGTTGAATACATCGAACCAGCCGCGTAAGGAATCGACATGTCGAGGTAAGCAGCATTGGTGTAACCATCGAGTGTTTTGGTATAGCCGGCAGCTCGTTTCTGAATGATCGTCTCGTGATGGTCGTAACCGGTATTCTTCATACCGACCGGATCCAGAATGTTTTCTTTCAATACCTGCTCGTATGGTTTGCCGGTGACACGTTCGATAATGGCGCCAAGCAGAAAGTAACCCGAATTGTTGTAGGCGAATTTGGAGCCCGGCTCGAACAGCAGATCGCCGCTCGTATATTTCTTGACGAAGTCAGCTACCGCATAAGGATTACGACTCACATTCTCTAAGAACCCCGGCTGGCCCGTATAACTCGGAATCCCTGAAGTGTGTGTGAGCAAGTGATGGATGGTGACTTTGTCTCCAATGTCTTTACGATAGTCGGGCAAGTAATCTGTGATCTTGCCGTCGAGTTTGATCTTTCCTTGTTCGACGAGTTGCAGCGTTAACATGGAAGTGAACTGTTTTGTGATCGAGCCCAGGCGAAATTTTGTCTCGGGTGTGTTTACAATCCCCCACTCCATGTTCGCCATTCCAAATGCGGCTCTGTAAATGACTTTGCCGTTCTCCACGACCAGAGCTGAGCCATTAAACTGTCGATACTTATGGGCCAGCGACAACATCTCCTCAATCTTTGCGGCCTTGACCGGGTCAGGCGACGCAGGGCGGTCCTGGGCCAATGCCGAGTATTGCGCGACAAAAAGAAACGTCGCGGTAAATAGGAAATATTTTGTTGAAGTTAGAAGAGTTTTTCTCATCGTAAACGCGTCCTTTAGATTGGAATGGCTTGCGGCGTTGTATTGGCTGATTGCAAGCCCAGATGCTACTACCAATCGACACGAATTGTCGCGGCAGCTTGTCAGCGGTTTGAATCCGCCTCTCTGAAAGAAAAGAAATACTTCCGTTCGTATTTAAACTGCAAGAGACTCGTGCGGATCAACAACTTCTTGCTTTTCTGACAAGATTTTTACACCGAAGGTGTTGGCCAGTTCCAGCCCAGGGTTGAGCTTTGGCAACCCTGGGATAAGGAAGTTCCGATATCTCATCAAACCCTGAAGGGGTTCGTTAACTCGGCAAACCCTTTCAGGGTACCCTCGGCCATCACGCACTTGATCCCAGGGTTGCCAAGGCTCAACCCTGGGCTGGAATTTGCGAACACCTTCGGTGTTGGATTCTGTTTACTGTCGTCCGTTTTGGTTGCGGCCTAAGCCGTGCTATGTAATCAGTGTAATCTGTGGATGATGCTAATCTGACGATAAGCGAGGACAACGTGAGATATTTCTTTTTCATAGTCGCGATTCTTCTTCTGCCGCTGGTGACATCGCTTACCACGTCGCCCGCGAAAATTTCGAATACCGAAGATCTGATCGCTGCCATGCAGAAGAAGTATGGAAAGTCGTGGTACAAGACGGCCACCTTCATACAGGAGACAACAAACTTTCAACCTGATGGAACCTCAAAGGTTGAAACCTGGTATGAAGCAATGTCAGTGCCCGGTAGTTTGCGTATCGACTTCACGCCCACAAGTGCTGGCAACGGCATCCTCTTTACCGACGGCAAAATTTTCGTCTTCAAAGACGGCAAGGTCGATACTACGCGGCCGTACAATCATCCACTGTTGATTCTCGGATTCGACATCTATCGCTCGTCGGCCAGCGAGGTGACTGCGAAATTGCAGGCGCTGAAGTTTGATCTTTCGCAATTCAGGGACGACACGTGGCAGGGTCGACCGGTGTATGTAGTGGGCGCCAAAGCGGGCGACCTGCATTCGCCGCAGTTCTGGATAGATCAGGAAAATCTTTATTTTGTGAGAATGTTTCGCCCTGCCGGGAAAGATGGTGCGCAAACGCAGGAGACACAATTCAACAAGTATCAGAAACTTGGCGGGGGTTGGATGGCGCCTGAAGTGATCTTCATGGTTGATGGCAAGGTAGTGACAACCGAAAAGTACTCCGAGATTCGTGGCGACGTGACGCTTGATCCAAAACTCTTCGACCCACAATTCTGGACCACCGTGCACTGGAAAGAGTGACAACAGCTAGCGAAGTCTTCATCCGCGGAATCTGTGGATCAATGTTGGCTCGCCTAACTAGAGGCTCAGTTCGCTACGGCAAAGCCGAACCTCGGGTTCCATTGAATTTGATCTAAGCTCGCGGCGCTAGAGGCAGAGTTGCCACTGTTTGATCCCTGCGATTGGTCTGATCAGCATCAGGATCTCGAGTAGTAAGCTGTCGCGGATCGTAAAGACAAGGATCACTTCGACGACGAGGAACAGGATTAGTGACCGGCGAAAACCTAGTTGACGTGCGATAAGAATTCCAACAAACGCGCAAAGTAGATCGCCAAGCGAGTTGACCACAGTGTCGCCTTCATAGCCGAGCGCCGCGGTTTCAGTCCGGTAGCGATTAATAACAAACGGTGTATTCTCGAAGACTTCCCATGCAGCCTCACATACCAATGCCAACGAAATTTGCCACTCGGGAGTCATTCGACGGAACAGAAGACTGATGATCCAGAACAAAAGGAATCCGTGCAGGATGTGTGTGAAGCTGTAAGGATCGAAGAGTTGCTGTGAGTTGCTTGAACTACAGATGTCGCCAACCCAAATGAGGATGCGATTGCACGAGCAAATCAGAAGTCGCCCCTCAAATCGCAAAACAAAAGCCATAGCCAGCGCGACAAGGAACCCGCTCGCTGCAACTCGAATTACCGATGGTCGACGCCAGAACTTGTCAGTCGTCATAGTTGAGGGTGTTCAGCAGCTAAGTAAAACCAATCCGCAGATTCCACTGGTGCTTTGCAGACTCATTGTTCGAGAGAAACCGCCGAGCCATCTCCAGGTTCGGTATGGACAGCAGCCACAATTGTAGGGGCTTCGAGGTCTTCCTCGTCGGGCGCGGTAGCCGTTTCATGGGCCAGCTTCGCAAGTCCAAAGTCAAGAATCTTCACATAGCCATCCCGCCCGATCATTACGTTCTCCGGTTTGATGTCGCGATGTACAATCCCTGCCTCATGGGCCACTGATAGAGCATCGGCGATCTGGCTGGCGAGGCCGAGGGGTTTAACGCAGATCCAGCCCAGACCGCTTCATATGGTGGCGTAACGACTCTCCGTCAATGTATTCGCTGGCAATGAAGTGATGACCGCCCTCTTCGTCGATCTCGTGAATCGTCATTATGTTCGGGTGGTTGAGACTTGAGGCGGCATACGCCTCACGCTCAAACCGCACGAGACGATCTTTGTTCTCCGTGAGTTCGGCGGGTAGCAATTTAAGGGCTACCTGACGGCGAAGCTTCGAGTCGTAAGCCAGGCAGACTTCACCCATACCGCCAACACCGAGCAGCGATCGGATTTCATAACGGCCGAACAGTGAATCAGACGAAAGAGTGGTCTTCTGGTCCTTTGGCAATGGTTAGTTTCTACTACAAAGCAGCGTCGAGAATGCAATCTGCGCGGGTTTTCAACAGACTATCGAACGGTGCTCCGCGGCTGTTGTAACAAAAGTAAAAGCGCTTATGGTTGGATTGGTGATCGAACGTGATACACCTTCGTCAGTGTTTAGCAGTGGTAGAAGGTTCGTTAGAGCGCTCACATCTTATCCGTAGATTGCCACGGGACGCTAGCGCGGCTAGAAAGTTGTTGCTTCCGCGGTTCCTTGAGCTCTTTCACGACCGGCGATCGTGTTAAGTGCCAATGCGGCTCCCGCATCGTCCACCGAGAACCTCGAACGCCGATTCTAAAATCTCACGAAACATAGGCGGGCGATCCTAAAGTCGACGTAAGACAATCAAGACTAACCGCGAAGAGCTACCCTCATCTACCGAGGAGGCCGATCCTAACTCTTCAGTGCAGACACTTGCGGGTGTATGATGCCCACTCCACAACTCTCAGCAGTCGTCAGGAGGTGAGCGTAATGAACCTCGTCACGCTTCACAATTGCCGATCGTTTACCTATTTCTGTTTCATCGCAATCTTCGTAATCACCCTGGTTGCGCTTGTGCCCAGCGGAAGTACGAAATTCTCCCCGCTTAGCTCGCAGCGGAGACAGACGCCTGGTTTTTGTGAGTCGGCGCCGAGCGGTAACGCCGTTTATGTAAGCCGTATCTACGATACAAAACTTAACCTGCCCATACAGTTTGCAGGCAACGTGATCTCCGCTGAGTTTATTGAATATTTGAAAGGGCGCTACAACTTCAAGACGACTTCAAGTTACGCGGCCAGTTGCCCAATTTACACAAACATGGCTGAGGCCGAAGCTCGCATGCGCTTTGTGGAAACACAAGCCCGGCAAGCAAATAAACAGTTTGTTCAGGTTGAGTGGACGTATGTTGTGGACGAGGATCTGGTTGCTGCATCTTATTCGTTCCAGGGCGAGAACATAGAGGCCGTGGTGGCGGGTCATCGAAAGTCCACTCACGTTTATTGTGCCTCCGAATCTGCTCAGGGAACGCTTTACACGGCTGGTCCAGTTGAGAGAGGCAGCAACGAGCTGAATCTTTCGAACTGGAATCGCGGGTTCGCTCAGCTGTTGCAACAGAAGTATTCCGCCACCGAAAATGTGAGTTGCAGCCTCACATCGTTGCCTGTGATCAATCGTTGGCTTGCCGCACGCGTTGCAGGTGCGCGCGCCGCCGGTAAAAAGATTGTGGACACAGGTTGGAAGTACGATCCGAATGCTGTCGCAACGAATAACCTGAAGCCTGCTCAACGCGACGACGATGCGGAGCCTGCGCAACGTCCAGCGCCACCAAACCCATCGCGACAAGCCAGTGATCAGGCAATGAAAGAGGTACCTGAGTCGGTTGCCTACTGCAAGAAGGACCCGGCAATGTCAGCGATCTTCAATTGCGATCAGTTTGGGAGAGAAGTCTACGACTACCGGATGCAGCATTTGGCTGATAAGCCGGAGACCCTGGCCAGCCTGCTTGCGACAAATAAGTGGAACTGTACATCATGCGTAGACCCTGTGCGTGTGAGTGAATGGATTAGTAAGAAAGGTAGTACAGATCAATTGGATAACCGCACTATTAACTGCGTCACGCAGAATGTGATAGTTGCGCTGCAGAGTAAAGCTGAACCCAACCGTCTCAAGGAGCTTTATAACGAAGCGGTTGGCAAATGTAGAAAGTAGCTCAATGATCGGTTCTTTGTACGACATTATTTTCGGGTACCGGCAAAGACCCGCTGCCAGCGCTGCATAACAACCAACACAAAACGCCCAGGAATTGAAACTCTGATCATGGTCCAAGTCGTGTGGTTATACATATTCTTGTTATGCCTAATTATTAAGAACCAACGATCCGCAAAAACGTTACGTGACTCACTTCTTTGCTCCGGAGGAGCAGCATGTTTATAGGTACGGACTGTCAACGCTCCGCGCGCAAAGCGCGCCGGAGGGGAAACTGCGTTGCTAGTAGAAAGGATCTGAACCATCCACGGACTGCCGTCCGTGGGATTCATCGGCGTAATTCGGTGTAATCTGTGGATACCGTCATTACATACACTCGCCCGAGGCACAGCAGTCAGGCAGGTTTTTCATTCACGCCGCGGCTTTAGCCCGGTGCACAGCGCTCCCCTCTAAAGTCCGAACGCCGCAGCAGTCAGTCTCTCATTCTCCCCAACCTTTAGGTGGGGGTTCAGCGCCGCCTCGAAACGCGGGAACCATTTTAATGGTTTCCCTCAGACCGCCATTCCAAACCATACTTCTTAACAAACATCTCATACTCTTCCGCATACGTTCGCTTGCGATGATGCTCTTCCTGATTGGCAATGTAGCTCGCAACACGCTCGACATCAGAGTGAGACACCGAAAATGCTCCATATCCGGCACCCCAGGCGAATCGACCTTTGATCAGTTGATTGTGATTGATCCAGTAGGATGACCCACCTTTGAAGAGCTTAATCACTTCTTCAATGGAATAACGAGTTGGAAGATCAATTAACGCATGCGTGTGATCAGCATTGAAGTAGTTAATCTTCATGTAAATTCCTTTTTCGAGTGAGTAGTCGTTGAGAAACGCCGAGGCTTTTGCAGCGGCTCGTTTATCAAGCATCGGCTCGCGGCTAAGCGTTTCCCAAATCAGGTGTATCCAGAGACGCGTGTAGGAATGAGTTGACATGTGAGGAACTCCTTTGCGTGAGAATTGTTTTTGAAAACCATTACAATGGTTCGCGGAATCATACCGGGAACTGGCCCCGAAGCTAAAGGTCATTCTCCACAACCCTCAGGTTGGTGTTACCGCATTTCGCCTCTCATTCTCACCGCGGCTTTAGCCCGGTGATTGCGCCTCTCCCTAAACAACATCGCCGCAGGCGCGGAGTGACTACGACTACTCCGCGCCTGCGGCGATGAATTTCTAAAGGCACTGGGTCACCGGGCTAAAGCCTCGGTGAGAATGAGAGGCTCAACGCCAGATGGACAACGATTGCCACTTTAACGCCCTCACTTCATTGGCAGTCGATTGGTAATAAAGTCTGCAACTCGAGTCGCCGCCGGCGGATCCAGGTTCGCCAAGACTACGAACACGTAACCTGGCCCAGGGCAGATCTTCAACTCGCCATTCATCCCGGGCGCGCCACCGCCATGTCCGAAGCATCGCGTGCCGTTAACCGCAGCTTCTTGAAATCCATAGGCATACTTATAGCCGTTCGGTGTCTCGACTTTCCCCGTCGTGAGCATTTCGGTGTACTGCGGTTTGAGTAGTTTGTTTGTCTGGAGTGCCGTCGCAAACTTCAACAGGTCCTCAACCGTTGAATAACCGCCACCGGCAGAAGTCCCGCGATAAGGAAGCGTGTCATTGTTCGGCTGCCAACTCGTGCCATCTGATCGCATGTAACCAACGCTGCGATCGGCAACCACCTGGTCCTCCGGCTCCGAAGCAGTAGCGGTCATTCCTGCTGGTTTGAAAATGTGATCTCGAACATAGTCGTAGTAGCTCTGACCGCTGACTTTCTCAACTATCACACCCAACAAAAGAAACCCGTAGTTGCTGTACTTCCACTGACTGCCCGGTTGAAACTCCGGTCCACGATTGCCGTACAGCTTCACATAATCCTGTAGCGTCTTTAGTTCAAGACGATTCTTATCGAACTCCGGACCAAAGATGTCGCCCGTGCCTCCAGTGTGCGTCAGCAACTGTTCAATCGTTACCTTCGACGCCACATCCTTATTCAAATAGTTGGTCAGGTAATTGCCCAGTGGTGCTTTCAGATCGAGTTTTCCAGTTTGTACAAGTTGAAGTGTGGCGACTGCGGTGAACATCTTATTCATCGATCCGAGTCGGAAGCGCGTCTTCAAAGTGTTCGGCGTTCTCTTTTCACGATCCGCGAGTCCATACGCTTGTGCAAAAACAGTCTTGCCATTATTTGCGATGAGGACGGCACCTGAAAAAAGATCGACGGCCACTAATTCATCTATCCGCTTTCGCAATGAGGTGACCAACTCACTTTCGCTCAAGTGAGGAATAGCAAACTCCCCCGTCCGTGGGAGCACTTGAAATTGGAATTGCTTAATAGCGTGTGGCGGAGCGGGCTCGACTTCAACGGTAAATTGAGCAGCCTGATCACCCATGCGTTCCTGGATCAGCAAGACGATTTTGGTTGGTGTCGACTCTGCGACTTTCATGACGTCGAACCCACCAGTCGCCCGCCGCATTTCTGTTTCGCGATCAAAGCGTTCCAAACGACTCGGATAATTCTTTTGCAGGAACTCCCTACGCTTCTCGACGTTTCCCGCGTTGAAAACTTCCAACCACCCTTTCGCTTGGTTTCCAGCGGGTGTATCGGGCAACTGTGGCAATTGTGGCAAGTATGATTGCGCGAAGCATACACCGTTGATGAACGTTAGAAGTGCGGCAACTGCGAACGAATAGTTTCTGAGCTTCATGGTCTACATCCTGGTCTGTTGAAGTCGCTTTGTAAGAATCGTTCGTTAGTTTACACACATATGCCCGACAGTGGAGCACCTGTTTTTGATTGTACGAATCCGAAGATTTAGTTCCTGTTTTTCGTAGCGTCGTGACTTTTGTGAGAAGTCTACTGTAGCGTAATCTATGGAATGTTTTTTGGCTTTGGTGTTGCCCTTACGTGTCAGTGGGAATGTAAACACGACATCTGAAAGGTGAACTTGAAGGCATTGATGCAATCTGGAGTACTATTTGCCGCATGGAAACAGTAGCCTTCATAAACACGGAAAGCGGAAAGGATCTGATCGCTTCCTTTGCGCTTGTGGCACCTGATGATCCAGAAGAGATTCAAAGCCTCACCTTACTACGCACGCCTATGTATGAGACCCTCCTAGACGAGAATGAGCGAGGCGTAACAGTTTCATTGAAGTGTCAGGACGATCATGACCTCCTCCAGGAAGTAGACTTTGATAAAGACGCTGCAACTATCAAATTGAGAAGCGAGTCTCGCGAGTACGATCTGGACTTACGCAAAGTCGATCCTGTTGAACTCGAGCGAATGTGTAGTGTGTTTCGGAAGATGAATTTCGATCAGAGGCTGCAGCTTAAAGGAGTTCAGTAGGTGAAGCTCTCCAGCGAGCCTTCCAGCCCTTACTTGAACTCGGTACCTTCGACTGAAACTGCAATGTTCTTCGCTCCGGAGGAGCGAAATGTTTATAGCCTTCGAGAACCGCGATCATGCGCGCCGTAGGTGCGTCACGTGTCCGCTTGACCCTCAACAAACTTGATTCTCATTGTTGCCCGGATTTGCGACCACCGCACTCGACACGCACATGGCGCACCTATGGCGCGCGATTTTGTTTGGTCGTCGGCTATGAACATGTCGCTCCTTCGGAGTGAAATCCCTCAAAACCAGATGATGCAACCACCTAAGACGCCCACTCAACGAACGCCAACTTGGCTTCATCCACAGCCGGCAACTCTTCAGCCAACATCAACTTCACCTTCAACTCATTACATAGCGTCCCAAACAGTTCAATCAACTTCCTTGATCGCACACGCACTTCACTCGGCACTACTTGATGCTTCAGCCAAATCGCCGCTACTTGTCCTGGCACCTCCGCATACATCAAATCACCGCCGCCAGTCGCATCTAACGCCTTAAACCCGAAGACGTACCCGGTGATGGCGTTAACGACCATCAGCGCGTAGAGCACTCGCGGTCGTTCGTTGGGTTCACCGATCTTTGACGGCAGCGTGAAGACTGCGATCTCTACTGGGTCACCCGTGGGTAACGACTTCAACTCCTCGATGACAGTTCTCTCAACGAACAACGGAACAAGTTGATTCGACGGACCATCAATCCGTTCAATTCTGTTGGTCCATTTGCGGTTCTCGCCATCGTTTTGCGGAACACGAATCAAGTAGTTTCTGTCCTCGGCAGTTTCGTTGAGAGGGAGCATGTTCGGATCGTCAAAGAACTGCTTTGCGACTCGAGTTGTTTGAGTGAGCACGTTAATAAGGAAACGAGCTTCCGCCCGCGTAAAAAACCAGGGAAAGTAACCAGGCCACTGACTCCGAAACTGAGGTTTGTCGTCAGGAAATTTCGACAGTGAATTCTTGATCACTTCGAGATCAAATTCCTCGAGCGAAATCTCATCCTCAAACGATAAGTGGATCTGACTTGTATTCCTGTAGACCACTCGTACTTCTTCGCTACCGAGATCTTCAGTCAACAGTTCGTTGAACTCACGCCACCCATTCAACCCCTCAACCCCTCGATACACGACGACAGCTTTGTATTCACCGAGCGCCCCCATGACACTGACAAATCCAAGCTCGTCAGTTTCCGGATCTCGAACGCCAAAGATGTTCGACTCCTGCATGTACTCCCACGTCGCATCTTGCTGTATAAACCGCGCGATGCCGCAGAGCTCTCTGTACTCCGGAGCGTCAGCAGGCAGGACTTCATTCGGATCCTCCACGGCAGTGGTTGTGTGTTTAGCTTTCGCCTTCGTGAGTTGTTTCGACTTCGCGGGTTGATGTGTGTTGGATTTCTTAGGCACGAACGAATTATGACGCGGCAACCAATCTCTGTCTAAGTCTGAGTCATGATAGTTTTTGATCCTGTCGAGCGTGGGTATATTAGCGGCAAGCGGTTTTGCGACTACTCTGCAGCCCTGCTTACCGGGGGTAATGAGAACCAATCCAAACCTGCCTTCTCTTGGATCAGCGTAATCGGTGTAATCTGTGGAACCACCATAGCCGTAGATTTCCGCAGATGAGCGCAGATCTTATGCTCTTTTTCTGATCTGCGAAGATCCGCGTTCATCTGCGGCTAAGATCCCTCCATCGCGGCGGCGAGTACACTTTCAATGAAGGAACTCTTAGCGTCTGTGTATCCCGCCTTGGTCAACCGTGCGGCCAGATCTCGTTTCAAGTCGTAATACGCCGAGGACGTCTCCGGGTGAGCACGAAGATAGTCGCGAAATGCGAGTTGGCGGATCCAGAATTCACTTCCCTCGACGACACAATGCAGATGAAACTCACGGGTCCCGACTCGCGGCTTGCGGAAGTCCCTTCGCTCGGAAAGCTGCTTTTCGTATTCCGGTACGTATTCGTAACCTGCCACCTCGAGTAGTGGAATCCGAGTTTCAATCTCAGCTAATTGACGTACACCAACGATCGAATCGATGACAGGCTTTGCACCATGACCGGGAACTGCGGTACTCCCGACATGCTCGATAACAACCTCCACTGAGGCGAACAGGGCCCCGAGAACACTTGGTTCTTCTTCGAATCGGCGGGGCCAATCCGGATTGTACGGTACCAGGATCACTCGATTAGTCATGGTTTGTTTTACGAGAATGCCTCAAACAATCCTTAATTCTCGTGACAAATTTTTCACGTAAGGAAGGGTGACCCTGTCCCCGCCTGCTTTGGTGCTTAAACAGACACCATTGGTGCGGAAATTCTGTTCTATCTTGAATCCCCACCCAGCAAAGCTCACGCCGCAGTTGATGGAGGAAGCGGAAAAAGTATACCTACTTTCTCGAAGAAATGAGTTTCAGAGGCATTGATTTCAGAGAGTTTGAAAGTTTTGTTGAGGTCAACTCAAATTAGACCGAGGCTTTCGAAGCAGGGGCATTAAGTTATCTCAGGAAGGCTGGCCATGGGTCGAAGGATCAAAAGTGCCACAACCAGTCAAACAACCATTGAGACTTATGCTCTCACGTATCCGCTCAGGCTTTGACTTCTCTATTTGCCGCGTGCGATGTCGTTCTCGAGTTCGGCTTGTTTCTCAATGTCATGGTAGCAACTGGTACTAAACGACTCGAGAGAGTTGAGTTTTCGATCCAGCGTGGAATAGCGGGCGAGTGCGGTGCGAAAGTCCTGGGCGTCAGAAAATCTCGATAATTCCTCGCGAATCCTCTGTAGATCTGCGTATTTGGTCTTAGGTACAAATTTTTTGAAGTTAGCGTCGTAGGTGCGACGAAATGCTGACTGTGCTTTGACGTAGGCAGCGGGTGAAACTTCGTTGCCGCGCCCCGAAGCAATCTTGTAAGTCAGGGTACGCAGGTTCTCGGACAACTTACTTTCCAGATCCCAATGAACGCGACGAAACTCGTAATGTTTAAACATCCGATCGATCGCGACCGTATCACGTTCAAAAACCTCATCTAATACAGCCTGCACGGCATCTACACGTGCGGTTATGTCTTTCGACAGATGTTCTTTAATAAGAGCAAGCCTTGGTTTTATTCCCGCTTTCAATTGCTGGGCAATGCACCGGGCGTGCGATTCGAACCAGATGACAGCCTGGGCCAGTCCATAAGGTTGAAGCCACTGGACGGAAAGATTCGCGCCACCGACGCCTCTATTCATGAAACCGGCACCAGTGCGGGCAAACAAGTCCGCTGTGGCAATAAATGAAATTCTCGCGAGCAGGGGAAGAACTTTGGGGTTGTGCTGATCTCGATGGTAGGCGGCGTTGCGGTAAGTATGAAGGATTTTGAGGGCGTCAATTACGAGTTCTGGTAGGTCAACGATTTTGGCTACGGCTTCAAGCTTGGCATTAAAGTTCCGTTCGATCTGCTTCCGTTTCTGGGGGTCATAGCGCTCAGGAATTACCTTGCTTGTAAATTCGTCCTTTTCGATATCCTCCTGAGCAATTCGATACAGTATAACTTCACTAACGTGGTCAAGGAGAATGAGCGCACTTCGGCATTCGGCCTCGCCACCTCGCTGTATCATGGCCCGGCAGACTTCGAGGTGCTGGACCGTTATGCGAAATTGGTCTAACTCTTCAATCTCTCTCAGCATCTGTAGTTGCGTTGTTCAGAAGATTTGTGGACGTTCTCGACGAAGCATTGTACCGCCTGAGTAGAACATTCATTAACGAACCTTTCGAGGTTTGGTCCACTAACAACCACAAGAAATCCATTTGCCATTCTGAATTTAAAACGTAATCGCTCTGTCTCCTCTGCGTTTGACCCATTTGTTCTTTGTATTTCTGATCCGCGGTAAAAAATCGTGAATGGTGGAAGGAATCATCTGCTCCTTAACCTTCCCGAGACTGACTGGCATCGAAACTGGTTTTTCTTTGCGCCCCCGATCTAGTTCAAGTGCCGTCAATACATGAATCGCAATTCGATTCTGATGTTTCCTCTTCATGGCTAGAATCTTCCGCTCAAGGTCCGGTGGCACGTCTGGCCTCAGAATTGAGAGGAAAATCATTTCAGCCTTGAGGCTTAAACCGAGCTCAACGATCTCTGCCAGTTGTGACAACACCTCCTGAATAGTTGTTGGGTCCGATCGTCGCCGGCGCAAAGGATGGGTGCTTGAGGGACGCCGATTATTGGAAGTTTTGGACCAACACCTATTTACAAAATCCGAGGACTGGCTAGCGTTTGTTCCGACAGGATTGAGCTCTTTCACGACCGGCGATCTTGTTACTGGAATGGACATGAGAATAGAGTTGGCCCAGAAGTTAGCCTACTGTCTAAGACACGGAAGTATGATCGAGTTAATAGGCAAGCACGGTGCGAATCTGTACCGCAGACCAATTGTGCGCACTTCAACGCGAAGACTAATTCGTCGATTGACTGAGATTGAGTAGTCGAACTAATCCACAGACTTCGCCGATTATGCAGATTTAGCAAGGTTGGCTCATAGCGTTGATGAATCGCGTCGACAGACGATCCACGAACTCACACGAAACGAATACAGCTTCTTCATTTCGTGTTATTTCGTGGATCGTGCTTTTTCGGCTGTTAATACTTCACCTATGCTCCCAGCATCTGCGATCTGTTGTTTCGAGAGGTTCGACTAAAGGGTGAGCATTTCAATTTTCTTACACGCTTCCTTTTGCGATACGATCGCTGTGCAAACGAAACTTTAGACTCTCGCGCGCGTGATAATCACGAACGGGTCCAAACAATAGTCTTTAGATTAGAGGTTTTGAGATGAAGATACTGCTCTCACTTTGCTGCGTTTGCCTCGCAATGCTTCTCCACCCTGCCGTATCTAAGAATGAGACGGCACAATCGAAGAGTCAGAACGGGCCAGCGTTTAGAGTTATAGAGATCCAAAGGGGAGAACTCGGTTACAGCAATTTTGAGACAATGGCTATAACCTCAAAGGAGGATTTCGACACTTTTCTAAGGGAAATCACTCAACTGGGCTGGAGCAATAGACAAGCCTTTCAAGATGCTCTCACTGACGCGCGGATCGACTTCAATCAGGAGACCTTAATATTGCTCCGACACAGTGAAGGATCGAGTGGTGTTCAAGTGTCTTTTGAACCTCCAGTCTTGAGGGACAAAACACTGCTCACTGAAATTCGTGGGGCGCTGATGCAAGGAATGGCAACTGGCGATATGGCATACTATTGCTTCGCTCTCGCAGTCTCCAAATCACTTGTCAATAAAGTCGAGCTCAACGCGGTGTCAGGTCTTTTTGAACTCCGTCATCTACCTACAATTGTTCTCTCAACTACTGAAAAGCAGCCTCTAAAATTCGTACGTCCCCCTCCGCCGCGAACGTCTCCTCCAGATTGTCCGAGGACCAGAATTCAGTGTCCGAGCGACATGCCTGAGACGGGAAAGACTTATAAGTTCACACTCCACGTCGACGGCCTTAACACCAGTAATGACGTGACGTACATCTGGTCAGTGTCGAATGGAGAGATTTTGTTCGGTCAAGGGACACGGACGTTAGAGATTCGCGTCAAAGATCCGAGAAAGGCAGTCACAGCGACTGCTTCTCTGGCAGGAATAGATCCTGACTGCAATGGAGCAACTGCTTCCTGTTCGTTTGGAATAAATTAAGGACCGAAGACGCGAAGAGTTCTGAGGTGGTGGCGCGGATGAGGCATGCGCGGCGAGCGAATCTGTACCGAGTCGCAGACCAGTTGTGCGCTGTTCGACGTGAAGACTAATTCGTCGATTGACTGAGACTGCGTAGTCGAACTAATCCACAGATTACGCAGATTTGAAATGTTTTTCGCTCCGGAGCTGCGACATGTTTATAGAAGGCGAGAGAAAAGAGATCTCCTCGCCGAAGGCGCCGGATGGGAGTGGAGCCTGGTGCTATAAACATCTCACCCCGCCGGGGTGAAGAGCGCTACGCCTCTCTTAAGCGACGCGCTAGGTTGCTCATAACCAACAGTTCAATACCAAGACAAACTCGATCGCTGGTCCGTTAGGCGTTGGAGATAAAGGATCCGTATCTGGCTCAGGTGGTGCGGCGAGTTGAGGGCTGGCGAAACTACAATCGACTGTCTGTGCCTGGAATAGTGAATAGTGAATAGTAAATCGTGAATCGTAGCTGCGATGTGATACGCCATTCAGCATTTCAAGCTTCGACGCCTGAAGGTAATGGCTGTCGAAAATGTGCCACAACATGAGCTAAGGTGGTGTTCAGCTAATAGATAACCGAAGCATCCACAGATTACGTAGATTCAGTACATTGCTGATTCCCGATTGCCATTTGCCAATTTGGAAGTTTGTTGCGAACTGCATCACGATTTGCACAGACAGGAATGAGGTCATGAAACGAGTTTCCTGGATCACTCTTTTGGCAACCGTAGTTCTGTCGAGCTTCGCCTTCGCCTTCACCGGCGCGGCCCAGCAGGGCGGCAAGGTGTGGTGGCCTCAGTTTAGAGGACCGAATTCCTCGGGACTCGGTGAAGGCAAACCTCCCGTTAACTTTGGCCCAGACCAGAATGTCCTTTGGAAAACTGCCGTCGGGCCTGGATTGTCGTCGCCCATCATTTGGGGTGGACGTATTTTCTTGACGGAATTTGATCGCGAGAACAAACGACTCTCCACGCTCTGCATCGACCGGCGCACGGGCAAGATTCTTTGGCGCCGCACCGTTGCGCCCGAACAGATCGAAAAGGTCCATCAGATCAGTAGCCCCGCTGGCGCCACGCCGGTCACCGACGGAGAGCGCGTCTATGTGTACTTTGGGTCTTACGGGTTGTTGTGTTACGACCTGAACGGGAATCTGAAATGGGAAAGGCGGTTTCCCATGCCGGAAAACCCGTATGGCGCGGTCGCTTCGCCGATCCTTGCCGGTGAATTCCTGGTGCTCAATCATCAAGGGAAAGACGCGTACCTGCTCGCCGTCAATCGACAAAACGGCCAAACAGTCTGGAAGACCGATCGCTCAAAGTTTCAGTACGGGTGGTCCACACCTGTGCATTGGCGCCACGATGGGATCGACGAGATTGTCGTGCTGGGAGGTGACTTTGAGCCGAACCAGCGTTTGATGGCATACAGTCTTGCTGATGGAGCGGAGCGATGGTGGGTTGCTGGACTGCCGCCCTGCGGAAAAAGCACGCCGGTCATCGGCGACGGTATGCTGTATTTTGCAGCGCCGGACATCATCATGGAGTCTGCAGCCGAACAGAGAAATCCTGAAAGGGCCGCTCAGTTCTACGCGAACAATTCGGCTCGCGTCACGGCGGTGCGTCCTGGAGGCAAGGGCGAAGTCAACCAGACGAATATCGCCTGGTCGGAGCATAAGGGCACTCCGGGTGTTCCTTCACCTTTGTATTACAACGGACACCTCTATACTTTCCAGAACGGCGGTATCGTTTTCTCTCGAGTAGCGAAGACAGGCGAGTTGTTATACAGCGGACGGTTGGGAGCGCCGGGCTACTACTACTCCTCACCAGTTGCTGCCGACAACAAGGTCTACATTGCGTCGGAAGAGGGTGTGGTGGTTGTGCTGGATGCTGGAGAACAGTTGAAAGTACTGGCTACCAACAAGCTTGACGGCGCCATCCTGGCCACACCGGCCTTAGCTGAAGGCAACATCTACGTGAGAACCGAAAATCATCTGTACGCTTTTGGGAAATAAGAAGAGCAGACCAAGGAAAATCTAGAACGGCACCGGATAAGGGTGCGATGTTTATAGACCCATCCGTTTACGACGCGCGGCACCCCATTGGGGGTGCAATGTTTATAGCAGCAACACATCGAACCTCGCACCCTTTTAGGAGTGCCATGTAGCGTGCTTCGTTATTCGATACATCATGAATCAAGAGAGCATTACAGCCTGCGGCAGTTCGAGATCGACTTCAAAGAGGAATACGTGTTCGAGTTCTACGATTGAGATAACATGGCACTCCTAAAGGAGTGCGAAAACATTTTTCGGGGCGTGTGCTATAAACATGGCACTCCTAGCGGAGTGCACTGCGAGCATCTGACGTTACTGCGGCAGTTCGAGATCGAGTTCAAAGAGGAATACGTGTTCGAGTTCTACGATTGAGATAACATGGCACTCCTAAAGGAGTGCGAAAACATTTCGGGGTGTGTGCTATAAACATGGCACTCGTACCGGAGTGCACTGCGAGCACCCCACTAGTCTCATCAAGGAGTCAAACCATGACAAGTTTTCTTCAGGATGTGCGATACGGCTTTCGGATGCTGCTCAAGCATAAAGGCTTCACAATCGTTGCGGTACTCACGCTGGCGCTGGGAATTGGCGTGAACACAGCGATGTTTAGCGTCCTCAATACCTTTCTCTTTCGTTCCCTTCCTTATCCAGAGTCGTCGCAGTTGGTGCGCGTGTTTCGAACTTCGCCTATTTCCCAGAGTTGGCCGCATAACCCTGGTGTCTTCTTGACTGAGCGCGAGAGGAACACGGTGTTTGAGAAGATGGCCGCCTACAACTATGTCACCCGGAGTCTTGTTGAGCAGGGTCAATCAGCTCAACGTGTGAGTGGTCTCGCTGGAACGGCCGACTTCCTTCCGGCGTTCGGCGTTGCGCCCGCGCTAGGTCGTCTATTCAACCTTGAGGAATTTGAGCCCGGCGTCGACAACGTCATCGTGCTCAGTGATCGCTTCTGGCAAAGTCGTTTTGGAGGCGACCCAGGTGTTGTGGGTCGCAATCTGCAACTGGATGGAAAGACAGTGAGCATCGTCGGAGTAATGCCTCCGGGCTTTGATCATCCCATCCTTTGGGGACAAGTTGATTTTTGGCAACCGATGGCTTTTACCGCCGAGCAAAAGAAAACGACTGCTAACTATCTACAATCGCTCGGCCGGCTCAAACCTGGAGTATCGATCAAGCAGGCCGAACAAAGTATGGTTACGTTGGTTGCAAATATAAACAAAGAAAACTCACCAAACACCCAAAACCCCGACAGCGTTCGGCTTGAACTGCTTCAGCGTTCAATCTCTGACGACATCGGCAGAAAGGTGATGTGGTTCACCTTTGGCCTCGCAGGTTTTGTCCTGCTAATCGCCTGCGCAAACATTGCCAACCTCCAGCTGGTCCGTACTGCTGCACGTTCACGCGAACTCGCCGTCCGCGCTGCATTAGGCGCGGGCCGGCTGCGGCTCCTGCGCCAGTCGCTAACGGAAAGTATCGTGATCGCGCTAATTGGTGGGTTGTTGAGTCTGGGACTCGCGCTGTGGGGTGTGAAGTTCATCAGCAATCAGCTCTTCCCCACCTTGCCCGGTGCTGGTGTCGAACTTGATCTGAAAGTTTTTGCTTTTGCCTTTGGTGTTTCTTTGTTGACTGGAGTGTTGTTTGGAACTCTGCCTGCATTTTTCGCGTCACGCGCTGACATCAATCAGGCGGTACGCGAGAACGCACGCGGCACGACGGCGGGCCGTTCACAGCATCGTTTGCGACATGTACTAATAATTGGTGAAGTGGCATTCGCGATGATCTTACTCGCTGCTGCAGGTTTATTCCTCCGCGGTCTGCAGAGATTTATTAATTCTGATCCGGGCTGGAACGTCGATGGGCTGGTGACCGCGCAATTGAGTGTGCGCGGAGAAAAATATACCAAGAATGCGCACTACATCGCCTTCTATTCGGAGTTGGAGAATCGATTAAAGACTTTGCCCGGCGTGGAGCACATCGCGCTAAGTGACTCACCGCCAGTATATGGTTTCAACAGCAGTGATTCGTTCATAGTTGAAGGTCAACCGGAACCGCCCCCCGATCAATATTCTGAAGTGTTTATCGAACCAGTGACCACGGACTATTTCACCACGTACGGAGTTCAACTAGTGCGTGGGCGCACTTTCAATAGCGGAGACATGCGTGAACGACCTCTGGTTGTGATCGTAAACGAATCAATGGCCCAGCACTTTTGGCCGAACCAAAATCCTATTGGGCAACGAATAAGTAATCCCCGTGACAAGGACTGGCAGGAAGTGGTTGGTGTAGTTAGAGAGATCAAGTTCCCCGGGAGCCTGGGTGATTCTTATACGCACTACCAAACTTTTGTCCCATTACCTCAGTGGGTTCCAGGTTCTATCACCATTGCGTTGCGCACTAAGCAATCTCCCGAAGCACTCGCGAATAGTTTACGGAGCGTGGTGGCAGGAATGGATCCCACTCTGCCAGTTTATAGTGTTCGCACCCCGCGCAGCGCTATAGATTTAGGCATCGGATCGATTTCGTTGTTAGGAAAGTTGTTGGGTGCGTTTGCGGTGTTAGGGCTTGTGCTTGCTGCGATTGGAATCTATGGGGTGATCTCTTACGTAGTGGTCCAACGCACGAGCGAGTTCGGAATTCGTATGGCACTCGGTGCGCGAGGTCGCGATGTGGAGTGGCTGGTATTAAGGAGAGGTGCATTGGTGATCCTGATTGGCGCCATAATTGGTGCCGCCGGATCTTATGCAGTAAGTAAGTTACTGATCTCCTTGATTCCGTCGCTCCCGACTCGTGATCCTGTGACCTTGCTGATAACGAGCTTTGTATTGATCGTTGTTGCGCTAGTGGCTTGTTACATACCCGCACGCCGCGCGACGAAGGTTGATCCACTGGTGGCGCTGCGTTACGAATAGAAGCAGCTTTGCCTCAAAAGGCCACCCCATAGCGGTGCGATGTTTATAGACGCATACGTTTACAGCACGCGGCACCCCATAGGGGTGCAATGTTTATAGCCCGAACAACCCAAGGCGTTTCGCACTCCGTCAGGAGTGCCATGTTAGAGCCGATATGACAGAGATAGACTGCTGCTGGTCCGTGGCGATAAACATTCCACTCCTACGGAGTGCGAACCGCGGACCATCATCATTTGACTAGCAATACTTCAGGCTCACCGTTATCATTCGCTGCTAGTTCTACAATTTCTCACGCTCACAAAGAGCAGAAAGAAGGCTTCCTCATGGCCAACATTTTCTCTCAAATCTACATTCAAACCGTCTTTGCTGTTAGTGGACGCCTCTCACTGATTACACCAGACTTCAAAGAAGAGCTGCACAAATACATTACCGGCATTGTGACGAAGCAAGGGCAAAAACTCATTCGGATTAATGGCCTGACAGATCATCTTCATATCTTAATCTGACGTTACTACGGAAGTTCGAGATCGAGTTCAAAGAGGAATACGTGTTCGAGTTCTACGATTGAAATGACATGGCACTCCTAAAGGAGTGCGAAAGCATTTTCGGGGTCTGTGCTATAAAGATGGCACTCCTAGCGGAGTGCACAGATCACCGCACTTAAATATCTCAAGGGCAACCCAACCTTGACGAGTTCCTGAAACGGTTGCTCGGAACGCAAGACCATCGTAGTTTTCCCCACGGCGTTGTAGGTGTATCCGAGATTGTGGTTGTTGTCCTGTTCGTCACAAACTAAAGCTCTCCAACCTGCGTATAAGCTAGACTTGCTCGCATATGACTCGCTAAGGATAACTCTGATGAAATCAATTGGTCGTAGAACACTCCGTAGTCGTGGATTATTGTCCGCACGACTCTCCACGCTGCTCTCCGCACTACTCATCGCCACTTTGCTCTCGTCGACTGCATTCGCGTGGCAGGGAGGCGCGGCCACTGCTACCAAACCTGCCGACACTGCCAGCAAACCGGCGAACACGCTTACGGAAGCTGAGCGAAAAGCTACTGGTCGAATCAAGCTCGAAACGATTCGCGAAATCACGACCAAACTAAGTTCAAAAGAATTTGAAGGTCGTGGCACGGGCCAACCCGGTGCCGATAAGGCTGCCGCGTATATAGCAGATCTTTTTAAGAAGTTTGGTTTGAAACCAGCCGGTGAGAATGGCACTTATCTCCAGCAAATCAAATTCCGAAGCGCCGAAATTTTGCCCGAGACGTCTGTCAAAGTTGGCGAGGTCCAACTTAAGCACCGCGAAGATTACGTCGTGTTGCCGCCTTACACCTCTGAAACAGTCGATGTGTCTGGAGGATTAGTCTTTGTTGGTTATGGCGTCGTCTCAACCGACCTTAAACGTGACGATTTGGCAGGCCTCGACTTGAAAGGAAAGATCGTCGTGATGCTCGGTGGTGCGCCCGACGGCGTTGATGCGGCAGCGTGGAGAACAGCGACCGCTCCGCAGGTGCGCACCAGAAGTCTTCTCGAACGCGGCGCTACAGCGATCATCATCGCTAACGCCGCGACGCCACAACAGCCTTTTGCCACGGTGGCGAATTATCTTTCGCGTCGCCGTGTAAGTCTTGCTTCAACACCATTGCCTACCACTAAAGCTCCTCCAGCCTTTCTTGTCAGCGATCCTGCAATGGAAAAGGTGTTTACAGGTAGCCAGTCGACTTACGCGCAGACACTCGCTAAGGCAAGGGCTGGCGAAAATGTTTCGCAGGATCTAAACAAGGCCACCACTGTCGCGTTGCGTTTCAAAATAAGTGAGACAACGAGTGCGAATGTTGTCGGTGTGCTTGAAGGTTCAGATGCTAAGTTGAAAGAAGAAGCTGTGGTCTATTCCGCTCACTACGACGCGTACGGAATTGATGGGAGCGGTCAGATATTTCCGGGGGCAGCAGACAATGCGCTCGGCACTGCGACTATCGCAGCCATCGCTGAAGCACTCGGAAAGCTTACGCCTCGACCACGGCGTTCAATTATTTTTCTCGCCGTGACAGGCGAAGAGTACGGTTTGCTTGGCGCGGAGTCTTGGGTCAAGCAACCGACTTGGACGCTTGAGAAAGTTGCGGCAAATATCAACTACGACGGGATCGGCACTGAAGTTTATGGACCAGTAAAACGTGTAGTTGGATTCGGCGCAGAACATTCACAGCTAGGTGCGACCTTTGAAGAGGTAGCCGTAGCGATCGGTACACAGGTGGCACCCGATCCGATGCCGGAGGAGAATGCGTTTGTTCGTTCTGATCATTATGCTTTTGTGAAGGCGGGAGTACCGGCGTTGATGCTAATGGGAGCTCCGGAAGGCGACGTGTCGATTTGGATCAAGCGAGCGAGACAGTGGCTCGAGACCGACTACCATTCACCCAACGACACAGTGAAGCCTGATTGGAACTGGAATGGTCCACTGAAGGTTGCGGAGCTCGGACTAGTGATGGGAATACGCGTTGCGGACGCTGAGGCAATGCCTTCGTGGTTGCCGACATCGAGATTCAACAAGCCTCGTGCTGGTAAGTAAAGCACTGATTTCCCGCAAATTATCAGTGACCGTTGGAACTCGCGTCGAAATCTTCCTCGCCTTTGTGCTTAAGCGGGATGTCGCCGACGACGTCATTGACCATCGAGTGGAACTTGACCTAGAACCATTCACGAAATGTCGCAGCATCTCTCACTTTCCCGGTCATGTCCAAAATCGCAAATAGATAGAGCGCCAACGGCGCGAAACATGACAGCCAGGGCCAAGCGACGAAGGAGCGTCGGCCCTGGTCAAGAATGACAAACCATCAAGAAGCCCTGAAAGGGCGAAATATGTTTTAATCCCACACGTAACGTTCGTCGAACTCCACTTCGTAAGCCTTCAAAAACTTTCGATACTCGTCCTGAAAAGGTATCCGTCGATGGTGCGTTTTCTGAGCTCGGCTATATCGCTTCACCGGCTTTTCAGGGGTATCAACCTAAGTTTCTAAGGCTCGAAGTCGTTACGCCTGAAATATATTTCGCCCTTTCAGGGCTCGGTCAGTTCTAATGACGTAACCAGGGCCGACGCTCCTTCGTCGCTTGGCCCTGGCTGTCATATTTCGCGCCGTTGGCGCTGAGACAATTTGATGATCACAGAAGGGTGAGACGCGCCGATCGTCGCAGGCGCAAAGGATGGGTTCTTGAGGGACGCCGATTGTTGGAAGTTTTGGACCAACACTTATTTACAAAATCCGAGGACTGGCTAGCGTTTGTTTGACGGGATTGAGTTCTTTCACGACCGGCGATCTTGTTACTGGAATGGACATGAGAATAGAGTTGGCCCAGAAGCTGGCCTACTGTCTAAGACACGGAAGAATGATCGAGTTAATAGGCAAGCACGGGCGAGCGAATCTGTATCGAGTCGCAGACCAGTTATGCGCTGTTCGGCGCGAAGACTAATTCGTCGATTGACTGAGATTGCGTAGGCGAACTAATCCACAGGTTTCGCCGATTACGCAAAGTTGAAATGTTTTCGCGCCGGAGGTGCGACATGTTTATAGACGGCGAGAGAAAAGAGACCTTCTGGCCGAAGGCGCCGGCGGGAGTTGAGTCCGGGTGCTATAAACATCTCGCGGTGAGGAGCGCGCTTGGGTGATTAATAAGCGTCGGAGTTGGAGTGAAACCAGATCTTTAGATCGCGTACATGTCGCTCCTAACGGAGCGAAAAAATTTTGGGGTGCGCAATACTAGAAACATGCCACTCCTCCGGAGTGAAGAACAATGTCGTATATGCATCTGTTTTGTCGTGACTCGAGTTACAACTACGCGCTTTTAATTAAAACGCCGACAAGCTAAAGAGCCACTCGCAAAAGTCGTTACAGGTATCTCAGCGCCAAGGGCGCGAAATATGAAAGCCAGGGGCAAGCGTGAAGCGTAGCGGAGCGCGTCGCCCCTGGTAGATGGCATCACGGGGCCCAGCCCTGAAAGGGCGAAATACTTTAATTAGAAAATCACAAGCCGAATTCCGGAACGAGCTTTATTCCGCCCTTTCAGGGCTTCAAGATGTTTGTTATCCCCACCAGGGCCGACGCTCCTTCGTCGCTTGGCCCTGGCTGTCATATTTCGCGCCGTTGGCGCTGAGACAAGTTACCTGAAGCGATATGGGGAGGCCGAGACGTCGCATGCCCAAAGAACACCAGGTCAAGGTGTTTGGAGTAATGGCGGCAGAGATACTTCCGGTTTAGCTTCAGACAACGAGCGCTCCAAATTCCTAAAACACGGCTCGCATCAACTTTCGTCGGCGTACTAACGTCAGTTTAAGAGCCGGTTTTGTCTTCATTGTCAGATTGGTCTTCAGGATACAGTCAGTACCACAACGAGTTAGAGACTGTCTTAAAACTCGAGTTTGCCTTGCAACTTCGTTCGTGGTAGTTCGTGTGATTTCGTGGATCGCACGTTACGCTCTAAGAAAAGCGATCCACGAAATCACACGAACTACCACGAACAGAACCTGACTTCAATCCAAGCGTTTCAGGTTTCGCGGCGGGGCGGAGAGGTCACTTGTCGGCTGATTGGCCGATCGGGTCGAGCCGGAAGGCGCCTGCGTCTTCTGTCTTGAGGGCGAAGTGCAAATTGACGTCCTTCTATTCGAAAAACCGGGAATGTGAATCAAGCACGACAAGCTAAAGCATGTCGGACATTCATTATTTTCGCTCGAAGGTGCGACATGTTTTTAGAAGACGCGAGAAAAGAGATCCCATCTACACCCATCGCTTTATGCTGCCGCCCGCTTCGCACGCTAGAACTTCTCCTGTAATCTTTCTTCAATCCACCCCCAATGTAAGAACTCTCGATGCCCGAACTTTCGCCAACTACAAACCTGTCACATTATCGCCTCATTTCCAAACTAGGTGCTGGGGCGATGGGTGAAGTTTGGTTGGCGGATGACACGCGACTGAATCGTAAAGTCGCAATCAAAGTCCTGCCGGCTGAGTTCACCCAGGACGCAGAGCGCGTCCGCCGTTTCAAGCAGGAAGCTCAAGCTGCTTCCGCGCTCAATCATCCCAACATCATCACTCTTTACGACATCGGCGAAACTGAGACCGAACGCTTCATCGTCATGGAATTGGTTACAGGTCGAACACTTCGAGAGGTTATCGGGGGAGAGAGTTCGATCGACGCGGTGCTCGCAGTGGGAATGCAGATGGCGAACGCCCTTACCGCGGCGCACGTCGCAGGCATTACGCATCGGGACATCAAGCCTGACAACATCATGCTGCGTGACGATGGTTATGTAAAGATGTTGGATTTCGGACTGGCACGTCTTCTACCTTCAATGACCGGCGATGCTGACGCCGCTACCATTGCTCATCAGACAGCGCCGGGCATGATCGTCGGCACAGTTGCTTACATGTCGCCCGAGCAAGCGAGTGGTCAGTCAGTTGGACCTCCTTCCGATGTATTTTCGCTTGGCGTTGTCCTCTATGAACTCGCGACCGGACGTCACCCTTTCCAATCAGATACGATCGTGGGTTATCTGCACGCAATCACTATAAAACCTCCCCCTGAATTGTCAGGTCTGAAATCGTGGGTTAATCGTGCGCTGGATGATGTGATTCTGCGAATGTTGGACAAGGAGCCCAGCAAACGGCCGACCGCCACCGATGTCTCTGCTGAGTTTATGGAAATAGAGCGATTCGGAACGCTTAAGACGTCGCCAATCTCGTTAGCGCAGCATGCAGCTGCCTATGCAGCAACAATCGCGAAGTCGTCGGAAGGTACTCGCCATCAACCTTCCCTGGTTCGCCACAGCGTGGGGCGCGAGTTGGAGCGCGATGAATTGCTTGCGGCTTTTACCGCGACCGCGATGGGACGTGGCTTGTTGTTTTGTATTGCGGGTGAACCAGGCATCGGCAAGACAACTCTGGTCGAAGATTTTCTCTCGGACATAACCGCTAAAGGTAGGTGCACGATTGGGCGCGGTCGCTGCTCCGAACGGCTGGCGGGAACGGAAGCCTACTTGCCGTTGCTTGAGGCGTTAGAAAGTTTAGTAAACCACGACATTGATTCGACAGCAGTACGGGCGATTAAACAAGTTGCGCCGACGTGGTATGCGCAACTTGTTCCGCCTTCGGCCGACAGTGACGTGCTTTTGCTGGTAGACGCCAAAGGCACTTCACAGGAGCGAATGAAACGTGAGCTCGGCAATCTCCTACAGGAACTCGCGCGACTGCGGCCGCTCGTCTTGTTTTTCGACGATCTACACTGGGCTGACGTCTCGACCATTGATGTGCTCAGTTTTCTTTCGGGCAAGCTTGATGCTCTTAGTCTGCTCATCGTGGTTACGTATCGTCCGTCGGATATGTTGCTGACAAAGCATCCGTTCTTAAAGATCAAGCCAGACTTGCAGGCGCGCGGTGTATGTCGTGAATTACTGTTGGACTTTCTACAACAGTCCGAGATTGCCGAATATCTGGAGTTGCAATTCCCTGCCCACCGTTTCCCGGCAGAGTTTCCCAAAATGATTTATGAAAAGACCGAGGGCAGTCCGCTGTTTATGGCTGACCTGGTCCGGTACTTGAGGGATCGAGGCGTGATATCGGAGACGAGCGGCACTTGGACCCTGGCAAACACCCTACCAGACATCGAAAGCAAGTTGCCGGAATCTGTGCGCGGGATGATCGAACGCAAGATCGCGCAGCTTAGCGATGAGGATCGCAAGCTGCTGACGGTTGCCAGCGTGCAAGGCTACGAATTTGACGCAGCGGTAGTCGCGCAGGTGCTGAACATTGACTCCGATGTTGTGGAGGAGCGCCTGGAAGAGTTGGAACGAGTCTTCGCTTTCGTAAAGCTGGTGAGTGAATCGGAGTTTCCAAATCGCTCGCTGACACTCAAATATCGATTCGTGCATGTGTTGTATCAGAACACGCTTTACGCCAGCTTGCGCGCAACGCGCAAGGCGACTCTCAGTCGGGAGGTGGCTCAGACTCTGGAAAGCCTCTACGGAGAAAAGACTTCAAGCGTGGCCAACGAATTGGCGCTCCTTTGGGAAGCAGCGCGGGATTACGGTCGCGCGGCTGACTACTTCCTTGTCGCTGCGCAGCAGGCGTCGCAGGCTTTTGCTCATCACGAGGCTGAGACATTAAGCCGTCACGGCCTGGAAGTGCTCAAGCACTTACCAGAGGATTCGGAACGAGTTAGAAGAGAGTTAGATCTTCAACTCACTCTGGGACCAGCGGTAATGATTACAAAGGGCTGGGCCGCACCTGAATTGGAGACTATTTACTCGAAGGCCCAGGAAAATTGTCGAAAGCTCGGAGATAGCGTACAGCTCTTCCCAACGTTGAATGGCCTATGGAACTTCTATTTACTTCACGGCGACTACCGGTTAGCGCGAAACGTAGGCAAGGATCTGCTGAGTCTTTCGCAAACGGCACAGGATCCCGCACTTGCTCTAGTCGCGCACTGGGCCCTCGTTGAGAGTTCTTTTTGGCCCGGCGATTTCGAGTTTACGCAGAGTCAGATTCAGCAGGTCGTGTCTCTCTACGACTTCGAACGAGACCGGCCACTTGCACTTGTTTATGGTCAGGATCCATGGGTCATCTGCCGCGCTTACGACTCGCTAATACACCTGCTGCTTGGCTATCCACAACAAGCACTGAAAGCAACTGATGAGACTTACGCTCGAGCCACCGATCTTGGACAACCGTTCGATGTCTGCAACGCTCTTCAGTTTGCCGCGATGGTCCACCTTATTCGCAGGGAGCCACTACAAGTGCACGAAAAGGCAAAGGCAATGGCGGCGCTCAGCGACGAGCACGGTTTCGCTATGCTCAGAGCGTTAGCAGATATCTTTCAAGGCAATGCATTGGCTCAACAGGGCGTGGTAGAAGAAGGGATTGGGGAGCTGCAGCGTGGCCTCATTGCGTACCGCGTCACCGGTGCTGAAGCGTATGGAACCTTTTTCGGAGCCTTGATGGCCGAGGCACAGGAAAAAGCTGGAACTGTTGATGAGGGGCTGAAGACAATAGACCAGGCAATACGCTTCGCTGAAATCAAGGACGAGCGCTTCTACGAGCCCGAACTTCATCGCCTCAGGGGAGAGCTGCTGTTGGCGGGAGGCGCTGGCAGATCAGAGGTCGATGAGTGCTATCAACGAGCTATCGACATTGCGCGGCGACAGCAGTCGCGACTGCTGGAATTGCGGGCGGTTACGAGTCTGGCCCAGTTGTGGCAAAAACAGGGAAAGCTCAGCGAAGTGCGTCAAGCGCTGTCGGAGATTTATGGATGGTTCACAGAGGGCTTCGATACGAAAGACCTTCAAGACGCCAAAGCGTTGCTGAATGATCTGCAATAGGAAGATGTTTTTGATGAGACTGATGTCAGGAATTGGTCTACTAGATTCGGATTTCTTTGTGCCACCGCTGTGGGCTCTTTGTCTTCACCTGAATCCACAGATTTCGCCGATTACGCAGTTTTCCAGTAAAGCGATTTCCTGAAGATTTTATGTTCCGATTAACGAAGAAGAGGTTGACGCTTTGAGGTCACAATTTGTGACCTCAAACACCGGACGTGGTGTCTCCTATCCAGGTGGTCGCCCCGGGGTTGGCACGGTATCCGGATCGTCGGGTGGACCGCCGCTTGTGTGACCAATCCCCACTCTTACGCGGTTACTGGACTTTGCGTGGACTCTGATCCTAACGAGCACGTCACCGATATCTCCCATATCGTCATGTAAGCGGACCACGATAAAACGCAGCCAGTTCAAACCCGGAACGGTTCCAACAGACTCGACGGTCAACGGATAGAAGCGATGAGCGCCATCTTCCGCTGTCCGAGAGAGAGGACAGAGTTAGGCTGGAAGGGCTCGCGTGTCCAGAAAACAGAATCGAGGGCGAGGGCCCGGGTGGAAGTCTCTTCACTTATCAGAATCGGCACTTAACCCACAAGCCCGAAGTCTAACTTTGAGTGGTCCTATACACGGAAGACTAACAAGTGCTAGCTATTGCTGGCTTAATGACCGTAAGAGGTAGCCTGAACCGGATTCAGACTACCTCCCGGCTTTGCCTAGTTCGGTCCTCTTCCACCGCACTTTTTCCGACATTCTCGATCTCGCTCATAACAAGCATCCCTTCGTGCTTGTTCTTGCTTAGGATCCGTTGCCGGCGTCTGACTTAAGCACGCTTTTAAGGATTCAGCACAATCCTTGGTGCAGTTATCCTGAGATCCTGCTCGTGTAAAGCCTACAAAGACACCTGCCAACAAAAGGCAAGTTGCTAAAATGTACTTCTTCATTTGTTGTCCTTCCTTAAAGAGATTTAGTCTTGGACGTTTAGGTACTGGGTGAGCGTACTTTGTCCTAAGCACGTGCCCGACGCCTTCTTCTACGTTGTGCTAAGACAAACGTCCCGATGAAGGCAGCAATGCTTCCAAAAGTCAGAAGCCAAACAGCTAGTAATACAATTCGCACTGCGACAATTGAGCCTCCTGTCCATACCTCTTCCTCTCGATACTCCAGTCCGGCTAAGGCAGCCTCGGGAGTGGGGATCAGGTCAGGCACCATTGCGGCGACCTCTGGTTTTACAACGAAACCTTTTGCATACCTTGCTGACGTCGCGGGATTTACAAAAGTGTAAGACGCGAAAAGAAACAGGTAACCAAAGAAGCCAATTAACAAAATCATGAAACTAAGAGTGAGGCGGAAACTAATTGCTTTTTGGTTCTTGCCAGTCCAAAAATGAAATACAAACATGAGCGATATTAACTCGACCATTGATGTGATCACAGCTACTCCCTTGGGCCAAGGAGGTCCGGTATGTAGAACCAAGTCGACTAAGGGTGCGGCAACAACTCCGCCGATGGCCCAAGTAGTTAAGCTCTTCACGTCAGACAGAATTTCACGGAACTCTTGAAGACCGTTTTGCGGCATTTCATCAATCTCTTGGTGTGAAGGTTATGGTTGCGTTGCTGCGAATATCGATCTTTCCTTCACTTCGTCTTCCTCCCGGCCAGCTTGCTTCGTAGTAGTATTCTCCCACCATGCTTTCCTCCGTACTCACAAGCTCTCGCCACGGCCAGTTCGCTCCGCATTTTTGTAATCTGTTGCACAAGACGTACTTCACCCAAGGCAACACTTGCACCCGTCCGTTCCCAGGATTTTTTACAATCGGGACCGAAAAAGTGTCGGATGCCAGCCCTCTTCCGACTTTCCTCGGAGTGTAGCCTTTTGCCTTTGCAAAGCTCCGTATCGCCGCATCAAGTTTTCCCATTGCGTTATCAAAGTCGGTGGATCTCCCGTCAAGTTGTCTTTCTAGTTCCTTGCGGTCGTGCAGGTTTTCGATATCGCTAAGGGTTAAGCGAACCAACTGTTCCAGTTCGGCTAAAATGGGTTGCCAAAACGTCTCCTTAGACAGTGCCTGGCTGAAAAGCTTTTCTAAGGACTCTTTCTGTATCTGCTTTTCTATAGGAAGTAAAAAAGGGTCTCCAGACTGAAGTTCAAGTGCCTGCACCTTGACACCTCCCAAGTAGTACTCGATTTGTTTGTTTTGTTCAGTGTAACGAAAGATAGGAGCCTTAATTAAGGCCGAGTCGGAATTTACGAATTCTTGGGCCATCACTTTTACTTCTTGGAATGACACTTCCCCTTTTGTTTGAGCTTTAACCGTAGCAAGCCAAGTAAAGACGGTTAATAAAAGAGCTGTGACTCCAAAAAGTTTCTTGGTTGAGAGGTTGGCCTTCATTGCGATATGTGCTCATGGCACGAGCGACACGGGAGGTCGTAGGGGAAGCCCTCTTTAGTTGATCGGTTTTATGACGACCCTAACAAGTAACGAACCAAACTAACGAAGAATCTATCAAGGTGAAATGTGATTCGGTGTTGCAAATAACTATGGTTGATTTTGAACAGAACCGCTAATAAGTAGTCGGTAGACAGTTGCCCGATGATGAGTCGCTCTGACTGACGGCGAAGCCCAAGTTGCCTGGTCGCATCACTGAAACAGTGGTAGGCGCGGCCGGGAGGTCGGTTTGAAGTGCCAGTTGACGGATTTGTCAATGGACATGAGAAAAGTTGGCTCACAAGCTGACCCACTGTCTAAGACAAGGTGACGCCGACTGTTGGAAGTTTTGGACCAACACTTATTACAAAATCAGAGGACTGGCTAACATTTGTTCCAATCGCCGCTGTTCGGTAACTTCCGATGAACAACTCCGGGCGAGCGAATCTGTACCGATCCCCAGACCAGGTGTGCCCAGTTCGACGCGAAGACTAATTCGTCGATTGACTGAGATTGCGTAGGCGAACTAATCCACAGATTTCGCCGATTACGCAGATTTCAAATATTTCGCTCCGGAGGTGCGACATGTTTATAGGAGGCGAGAGAAAGGAAAACCATCGCCGAAGGCGCCGGAAGGGAGTGGAGCCCTTGTGAGATAAACATGTCACCCCGCTGGGGTGAAGAGCGCTTCGTCCTGCTATTCGATCTCTTCGGCGACTTCCGCGAGACTTCTAAGTCGCGCCTGTTGAGTGTCATAATCACAACACGAAATCTGCGTAGCTCTCGCGTGTCTTGAAAATACTCTGACTCTTTTCTGGAACCGCTCGACTCGAGCGATGAACAGGGGGCTAAATGAATACCAAAGTAAGCGTTAATACGAAACATCTGGCAATGACTGTTTTGCGACTTGGCGTATTGATTTCGGTGGCGGCCTTTAGGGTGGCCGGCCAGCAGGATTCTCCTCGACAGGCTCTCGTGCCGCCGGCCTCGTGTCCAGTTACGGTCGCGTCAGGGAACACATTCAGACCTCCCGCCTGGTATGAGCCGTTTGATGATAGCTTTTATCTGGGTTCGGAAAAGTTGTGGACCGAGGGCAGCAAATCAGGAGTCTGGGAGTGGGAGCCGCACGAACCGGGGCATGAGCACGAAGTACAACCTTTGACGGTAAAGATTTCCTGGGGAAGCGTAGATTACTACTGGCGAAATGAACCGCGCCCGAGTTTAACGATCACGGGAAGACGCCTCGACGGACAGGCTCCACCTCTGCTCTTGATGCCGATGACGCACATCCTTCCTGGGCCAGAACCTAATGGTGGGCCTGGGACCATGCTCGCGGGCGTCTATGTACCCACTCCTGGCTGTTGGAAGATCACGGGCGAGTATCGGAGTGCGAAGGTGAGCTTTGTTGTTTGGGTTCAGCCAGTCAAGCCGGGCAAACAATAACTTATCCACAGATTACGCAGACGGAATTTCGCAGGGAGATCATTATGAAGTTCAAAGCCCCTTGGTTAGCAGCGATGTTTCTGACAGTGGCCCTTTTGGGCCAGAGTTTATTTGTCCGAGCAACAGTCGCGCAAACCGCTCACAAAATAGATGGGTCATCTACTTCTGCACGGATTGCCCGCTTGGAAACGCTGCTCGAAAGTCTGCGACAGGAGTTAAAGATACCGGCTTACTCCGCTGCCATTGTGAAAGATCAAAAAGTGATCTGGGCGCGCGGGTTTGGCTATGCAGATGTTGAGAATAAGATTCCGGCGACCGAACATACTCCGTATCACCTCGCTTCGCTGACCAAGACGTTTGCGTCTACGATTCTCATGCAGCTGGTCCAGGAGGGAAAGATCAAGCTGGACGATCCCGTTTCAAAGTACGGCATCACGCTTGAGAGCAATGGTGTCATTACAGTGCGCCACTTGTTCTCTCACACATCCGAGGGAAACCCCGGTGAGCAGTACCGCTATAACGGCAATCGCTTTGCAGAACTGGACAAGGTGATCGAGAGGGCCACCGGCAAATCATTCGGCGAACTCTTGATAGCCAATATTCTCGATCCTCTCGGCATGAATGAGACGGCGCCGAACGTGCCCAGGATTGTCAGCACAAAATCGCCAAACACCGCAGGCGACGCGGCGAGGGCGGCAGAGGCCGAGGTGAAAGCCGCAGTTATGGACATCATTGCGGGCTTTAATACTAGCAACGTTGACCAGATCGAGCGGCGTCTTGCGCCGCAGCAAAACCGCTTTCAAGGCGAAGGAGGTTTCTTAATTTCTTTTATTGATGCGGCGGAGCTGAGGGGAGCATTTCAGGCGGGTTTCAAAGTGAAGATGGCGGTCCACAACCTCGAGGCAGCGGTTTATGGCGACAGCGCCGTCGCAACCTTTATTGTTGGTACAACCATCACGCCACCCAATGGACCGCAGCGCACTGAAGGTCCGTGGAGAAGTTCTTACTTCTGGAACAAACAAGACGGGGCTTGGAAACTGGTCCATGCGCACCAGTCGGCATTGGGCAGAGGGATCATTACGGAAAAGCACCAGCAAAGATTCGACACGGTCGTGAAGTCGCTGGCTCAACCGTATGCGCTTAATCGCGAATTTAAGATCACGAAAATCAGTTACCCGCAGGGGTTCAGCACTTCCGCCGGATTGATCTCAACAGTTCTTGATATGGCGAAGTACGACATCGCGATCGATCAGAACAAGTTCCTTACAAAAGAGACTCAACAACTCGCTTTCACTCCGACTGTGTCGACTAAGGGTGAGCCCCTTCCTTACGGTCTCGGCTGGTTTACACAGAACTACAAAGGCACGAAGATGCTTTGGCATTACGGTTATTGGACCGGCAACTCATCTTTTATTTTAAAAGTGCCCGAGCAAAACATTACGTTCATAATAATGGCGAACTCTGACAATCTCAGCCGCCCAACTGATCTCGGCTCAGGTGATGCGCTAAGCTCTCCGGTAGGCATGGCGTTCTTGAAGACGTTCATCTTCCCTGAGAAGTTCGGAGCAAGCATGACCGATATAAGCTGGAACGCTCCGGTTACAGAAGTGAAAAATCAGCTCAACGCAATGGCGGCAAAACCCTACGCCGATCTCTACAGCACAGACCTGGTTACGAAGTTCAGGATCTATCAAAGCCTAGGCCGCGCAACCGAGGCCGCGCAGTTGATGAACATCTATGGGGAGCTCTATTCCAAGCCTGTGCCCGATGACTTGATGAAGCTGCCGGTGATTGCGCAGATCGTTAAGGTGCTGGACAACGAAGATAAGATTGTGGGGTTTAGTCTGACGGGAAGCCAGGCCGTGCGTATTTTCGCCATTGGTGAAGGTCAGGCCGGTGGGATGTTTGACTACGGCTGGATCGAAGACGACAAAGGGTCACGCGTTTGGGAGATGCAAGAGCCGAAGACCACACATGCAGGTGGTGCGGGTAAGAACCGGAAAGTTGATGTGCAAATCACTCTGCCTGCGGGTAACTATAAGTTGCGTTACAAATCTGATGACTCGCACGCGTTCGATCACTGGAACAGCCTGCCTCCCGATATCAATTTCTGGGGAATTGCTATCTATAAGAAATGAGGAGCATTCGGCACTATCAATTTGAGCACTCCGTCAGGAGTGAAATGTTTATAGACCAGGGATCAACCAAAGCTCTTTGTACTCGGTTAGGAGTGCTATCTTACAGCTGTCCACAAGAAACTAGTCTTTGTGTTGCTACTCATCCAGCAGTCTTGTAGTGTGTTCAGTAACACTCGGAGGTTGGGCCAGTTCGTTTGTTCTTACTTGCTGTTTGCCAAAGGTTGGTATTGCAGTGTTGCTTGCCGGAGGTAACGCACTGCGTGTTGGGTCTGCCCCTAACGTGGGACTCTGACCGGCTGGCGCGTGAATGGCCGGTGAATAAATAACGGGACTTTTAACAGGTGCGGTCGGGTCGCTGAACAGACGTGCATACAGCATTAATACAAGCGACACAAAGAAGAGCGCGAATGGAAGAATCATCGGCGCGCCCTCCTCAATAGCAATACTAAACACCAGGAAAACTATGAAGAGCACTCCACTGAGGAACATCAGTTTTGCTGCCCGGCGAATTCCCTTGCGCCGCGGCGAAACTGCCGCAACCTGACCTTCATCTGCCTGTTTTGTCGGCAGTCCACCACCTGCAAGCCATTCCGCCAAGCCGCTCAGTGCAAGGCCACAACGAGAACAAAATTTCATCTCGTCAGAGATCTGTTGCTGACCACAATTAGGACAATACATAAACCACCAAGTTGAATGCGATTCTAACCGAACGATATCAGAGTACGTTAGCACGCCAGGCAATGTTCGCTATTCGCACCCGCTGAGGTTGCCAAGGCGACGGCAACCTCATGCGAGGCGAGCTGCACACAACAGAAGAATGCGTTTATTCCTTCGGCATACGGCTTTCAAATTGTATGATTTGCAGCTCAAATATCATCTTGAGGGCAACATGTTTATAGAAAGCGAGTGAAAAAGATCCATCGCCGAAGGCGCCGGAGGTGAGTGGAGCCTGGCGCTATAAACATCTCACCCCGCCGGGGTGGAGCGACGTGATCTCATTACCGTTTTGCTGATCTGCCTGCTTTCTATTTCTGGCCCTCCTACCTCGAAAGTGCGATTACCTGGGGGTTGCAGTCATTGTTGAACGATGCCCGGTGGTGACGGACCAGTAATCGATCCAGCGCTCGCGAATGCCATTTGCCCGTTCAATCAATTCCCTGCTGGGCTTTTGTCCGTGTTCCACGATCACCACAATGCCGGTGTTGAATTGTTTCTGGGATTTCTCGACATCTGGTAAGCGTGGTCCTTCTGCCGCGACCACATCCTGGATAGTGACCTTCACCCGATCGGCTTTGAATACTCCGTGACCATTCGCGTCTCGACCTGCCGGAACCAGATTTCTCAAGATAAAGAAGTCGGGCACTTCAGCGGGTGACGCAAGACCCATCAAATAGAGATCAAGATAGGACCAACCAGTTGCAGGTACATAGTAGTCATCATCAAGCTGTGTGTACGTACCATCGAAGTTGTCCTGCCAAACTCCACCTCCCATCGCAGAAGCTTCCGTGGGACGCATATAGGGAAATGGTACCGGCGCTTGCAGTCCCCTGGCCCAATGAGTTGGACCAAGCTGAATTGTTTCACCGCCCACCTTTGCGCTGACAAAGGCTGACCAGCGATGGCCCATCTCATGACCAATCTGAGACATGGCGTAAGCATATGGTGGAATCTTTCCATCACGTCTTTGCCGAGCGAGTTGCTTGAGGTAAAAGCCGATATTGTGATCGTTGGAGTCCTTAAGTCCCTCGGGCGGATATTCCTGCATCTGGTTTGATCCCACATAAACTGGTTGCACAAACTGCCATTGAAACCTGCCAGACGTGCAATAGCCCTCGAGACCTCGCTGTGTCGCACTTATTCCGGTTACAGCGCCGCCGTCTGGACCACCGCCCAACGGTCCAGTGCTGGGTGTCCCCGCTTCCTGGTTATCGACGCGAAAGTCCGAATAGTAAGCGAGCATATCGAACTTATCTCCGAGTGCCTTGATGACAGTGCATGTCATGTCTCGCGGATTGGGTAATGCGAGGTAGTGGAACGACTCGAAGATAACTGAGAATGGTCCATCCTGACGTTTCACTGAAGATAAATCCACTTCAGGACTGCGAATTCCAGAAAGAGTGACAGGCTTTGGAGCTATTTGATTCACGACTGTCGGCGGCGTTCCTGGAGAGAACACTTCGGCATAGACCGCGACTTGTTCTCCAGACTTGAGTGCAGGTGGTAACGTGCCTTGTAGTGAAATCGTGTTGCCAACGACCCTTACAGTCGGGGAGACACCGGGTCCCGAGGCAATGTACCGTCCGCCCGGACGGCTACCGCCTCGACCGAAAGCGCCTACTCCACGAATGGTCCATACTGCATCTGGCTGAACTTTTGCAGCACTCGTCGTTTGAGGGTTCTGCTTATCGAACGCAACGCGGTAACTGATTCCCGGGCTGGCTGCGTCGGTCTCTGCCAGGATTGGACCGCGAGTTTCAAAAGTTACCTTCAAGAAAAGTCCATCGACAATCGAGACTTTGACACTTTTAAGATCGAGATGAGCGGGAACATCCGCCTGCTCGTCATCAGTAAGAGACGAAACCAGCTTTTCATTGGCACCTGTTACCATCGGGTACAGCCCAATAATTGCGTCCTTCGCTGCCAACTGATCGTACGACATCTCAATCGTTCCATTGTTGTATAGGACTGTTTGGAAGCGATTGACTGTAGGCGTCCAGGTGAAGTCCTGGATATTTCCGTAAGGCTCTGTGATGTCCCAGGTAATCACAACTCGATCAACCAACTCTTTTACATACCGTTTGCCTGACATGCGAGGTTTGAAAAAGACGCAGATGGCCGGTGTCGTGTTGATGAGGGTACGCGAGGCATCCTGCAACTGCGCGAACCTTTCGATTGACACTCCACCACCACGTTGACCGCCGCCACCGCCTCCACCTGATGCGTTGGGCGGGGGACCAAAGCTGATCGATCCGTTGATTCCTATGGAGAAGGAATTCCAAGACTTGCCTGAATAAGGGAATGAGAAACTGGTAAAAGACTGCTGTGGTTCACTCGCTTCTTTGCCAAACTCCGCGTCCCACTGAAACGCGAGGTTCTCAGCTCCATAGCCTGTGCCCTCAGGAGTAAATCGCAACGTACGTCGGGCGAGATCGAACATATTCCCTTTACCGAAAACGCCTTCATTGAGTTCCATCACGATCAAATTACCTTGAACGGTGACGGATCCGATGGACTTCCCCGGTTCCTGCCGATTCTGGCTATAAGCAACAATGGATGTAAGAGCTACGAGTAAGAGTGCAATCGTTTGTTTCATCTCATGTCCTTATTAAAGTGAACCCAATGCTCTTAACTTGAACTGCACTGCACACACAAATCCAATTAGCACCGCATTCGAAATGCCGTAGCGGCTCTGCTCAATAAGAAAAAGAAACGATGAGGCTATCTAAAGAAGTGGCCGAAAATTATCTCACGACGCGACGCATGTCAAGGAATTCTTTCGCGAAGAGATGGGATATGAGCATTTATTATGCTTGTATTAGCTGAAACACACAGATTTATGATTGCAATTGGACGAAACGGAACGATAGCCCTGAGGTCCGAGCAGGTCACGATGAGAAGAGGAGAGTGGAAATTGGACTTTGCCATGGAAGGCGCACCCAGGCTTGTGCAGTTGTGAACGGAGGAGGCCCCGCCCTTGTAGAGTCCGCGACGGCTCGGCTTTGCGTAAAAAGTCGAAATACCACCCACGGGAGTGGGTGGTTCGTTCAGATCCTTTCTACAACAAGCGCCTTTACAGGAGGTTCTTTAATCGCACCAACGGCAGTTGGTGGATGGTTCAGATCCTATCTACAAAGAGGTAGTCACTCTCCTGCTGCGCGCGAAGCGCGCCGGAGGAAAGAGGAGAACCGCTGTAGAAAGGATCTGAACTATCCACCAACTGCCGTTGGTGGGATTATGGAACTTGCGTCCCTGCAGGCATGATAGAAAGGATTTGAAAGTATCCACCCACTCCCGTGGGTGGTATTTTCGGTGGGGCGCGCTACGCTTGCCCTTCCCGACTTTCGCTTCTTTCTAGACTGCTCGCTCGCTTCCTGACTGCGCTCTCCCGCCGCAGCGCTTCGGTGAGCGGTTGTGTCATCGTGACGGCATATGATACGAATCCGCGTACTCTGTTTAATCTGTGGATAACCTAGGAAATCTGAAATGAACATTCCGAGTTCGGATGCTTTTGTTTTCTTTGGTGCAACGGGCGACCTTGCTTACAAGAAGATCTTTCCCGCATTACAGGCGCTGGTCCAGCGGGGCAACCTGAATATTCCGATCATCGGGGTTGCGCGTGAAGAATGGTCCTTGGACCAGCTACGCACGCGAGCACTTGCCAGCCTGGAGCATTTCGGTAGTGTAGATTCTGATGCGTTTGCCAAACTCTCTTCCCTGCTCCAGTACATCCATGGCGATTACCACGATGTTGCAACCTACGGTCGTCTTAAGCAGGCGCTGGATCAATCCGCGCGGCCTCTGCACTATCTCGCAGTTCCACCAGGCATTTTCTCGACGGTGTTAGAGGGATTGGACCAGGCAGGCTGCGCGAACAATGCGCGCGTTGTAGTGGAGAAACCCTTTGGCCGTGACCTCGCCTCAGCTCAAGCGCTGAACGAGACGTTGCATAAGGTCTTCCCAGAATCTGCGGTGTTTCGCATCGATCACTATCTGGGGAAAGAGGCTGTTCAGAATCTGTTGTACTTCCGCTTTGCTAACACCTTTCTCGAACCTATCTGGAATCGCAACTTTGTGGACAACGTACAGATCACACAAGCCGAGAACTTCGGCTGTCAAGGACGTGGTGCCTTTTACGAAGAAGTCGGCGCCATCCGCGACGTGGTCCAGAACCATTTACTGCAAGTGATTGCTCTGTTGGCAATGGATGCGCCCGCCGGACGACATCACGATGCTTTGCGCAGCGAAAAGGTGCAACTCTTCAACGCGTTGAGGACAATCGATCCCGCAGATGTAATTCGGGCCCAGTTCCGCGGCTACCGCGATGAAGAAGGCGTTGCATCGAATTCACAGGTCGAAACTTTTGCCGCGTTGCGTCTCTATATCGACACGTGGCGATGGTCTGGCGTGCCTTTCTATATTCGCGCCGGCAAGTGCCTGCCCGTCACAACCACTGAGGTAGTGGTCACGCTTAAGCGACCGCCGATTGAGATCTTCGATGAGATCGAAGCATCAGAGTCGAATTACTTCCGATTTCAGTTGAGTCCCGATGTCATCATCTCGTTATGTACGCAGGTGAAGCGACCAGGCGAAGAGATGTGCGGCGAGACTGTGGAGCTCGTTGCTCGACACGCACCTGAGCGTGAACATTTGCCCTACGAGCGGTTGCTGGGAGATGCACTGCGCGGCGACAATTCGTTGTTTACCAGCGATGCGAGTGTGGAAGCCGCATGGCGCGTGATCGATCCAATTCTCTGCACCCAACCCACGATAACGGAATACGAATGCGGCACCTGGCCCGCTGCGGCCGAAAGCATGGCAGCGGGTGTGATGGGTTGGCATAGACCAATGGTTGAAACCACCCAGTCCCGTAATCGGTAGCGATGGACGATTAGCTCATCCACGCCGCCGCAGCGAAATATGATCAATGGTGAAGAAGTATCCACAGATTACGCCGATTGCGCTGATTTGAAGCACTCCGGACGAGTAACATATTTATGGACCAGGAGACCAAGGCAAAAAACAAGAGTAGAGAGTTTAATGGAACCTTCTAACTCATTACGGATTTCGCCACTTGTTAATTAACGATATGAAGTCGATACCCACGCCTATCCGGTAATAGTCTCGGTTCATCTGCGGTATGGTTTGAATGAAAACGTTTGAGGCGGGCACGGTAGTTCCCGCAGGAGCTGCTTCAAGAATCAGCGGATCGTTTATGTTAGTCCGACTGAGTTTCATTAGAGCTGTTCCAAACAAATTGATGAACTTTAGACCGTCATAAGGCAACGGATAGAAGCCTTCCAACCGCAAAACACCACCGCGAAGTCGCCCGCCTGTCATCGCTTCGTTTTGACCAAAGGTAATATCCAACACTGCCGGATAACGTTTGAGAGGTATGTCCGGATTTCTATAGTTGAAATAATAGGTTTGTAATCGCAGACCGGCGAAATACTGACGGAAGAAACGATCTCTGTCAGGTGAAACAAACGCAATGAAATCCTTACCAGCCGGAACTGGCGGCAGTCCGGGGGCTCCAGGGAACACCTTAAATATCTCCAATGTTGACTTGGGGTTGATTGGCGTGATCGCGCCTGCACCTGCAATGAACGATGTAGTGAACCTGTTTGTGGTGGTCCCATCAAAGCTGCCAAACGGCTGCATGCGACTTTTTAACCGTATTTCCGTGCCTACCAGATACTCTATTCCTTGCGCGACTTCGTTTACCTTCAAATTACCAACCTGTTGCGCAAAACCGGCGGAGAAAGTAGCCACGCCACTAGTGATTTGTTGAGGCACCGATGTAACGCGCGCCGTTCCCCAAAGGCGGGCTCGCTTTCCAAAATACGGATCAGACTCGCCGAAAGGCAGTGGTGTGCTAAGAGTGAGGTCAAAAAAGAACTTTTGGGTATGGCTAGCCGAACTCGCTGCAGCCTGCTCGAACCCAACGATGGCTCGAGAATATTCTCCCAGTGGCCTAACGAATATTTGCAAATCGCCGACATTCACATCAACGGTCGAAACTGTTACTGGCTCTTCGACCTTAAAATCGTCCACGGAGGCGGTGATGATGTAGTCACCCGCGGCGAGGCTGATGGTAAATTTTCCGGTCTTGTCAGTTACCGTCTTCAACTTGTCTCCGCCAGAAGTTTTCTGGGCTTCAATTTTGGCGCCTAACAACGGCTGGTTCTGGGAATATGGGCCAGCTGATCGGCCTTGGGCTATGTTTTCATTGCTCCCCAAGAGAGCGTTGGCTACGTACACAGTCCCGCTTACCTGATATTTCGTTTCATCAGGAGTTGTTTCGACCAAAGTTGTGACCTTAGCGTCAACGGCATTCTCGCTTGGTCGTGCGCGTAAGAAATTAGCGTCGAGATAAGATTGACCGCTACCGATGCTAGGGCGACTATTCTCTTCACGAGCAGAAGTTTTGATGGTGTTCGGAGCAGTAGGAGGAGTTTCTGTCACCCTCGTAGCTTCGGATAATCTTCGCAGCGAACCTTGCGCATACTCCTTTTCTTCTGGAGTTATCATGTTTCCGATACTACTCAGGTATTTTTGCAGAGCCGATATCCGTGCCTGTATGACTGATAACAATTCCGTCCTGCGCTTCTCCAGAATCGAACGGTTTTGGGTCTTCAGATCCGCTGGAACTGTCGGGTCAGTATCAATAGATTGACGCCTTTCTATTTCTTGCTGCAGCCGCACGATGGCTTGTTCTGAAGCATCCTGCGCTCGAACAAGGGCGGGACTAGTGAGTAATGCGGTTGATACCAAGATAGTTATGAATGCCTTCATTAGAGAAGTCTCCTCATTTGTCGCAAAATGAAAATCTCTTGACATTGCGAGATAGTTGAAAAGCTTTCTTTCGCATGCAGATTAAGCGAGTCGGTTCAGCTTGAAGCGAGTGGACTGAGAGGCTGAAACGTTACCAAGGGTTTGGCAACCCACCCATCAACTAACGCACCTTTTTGGCTTTACAACTATCACTTAGAAGAAAAGACCCCACCGCGTAGACACATGTAACCGTCGTTAGTATCGAGTTACAAACAGGAGTTGGTAGATTGTTCAGGGACGCAATATGCTTAAGGGCAGGTGCGGAGGTAGAGAGTGAATAAGCCGCTGGTGAGTACTGTCAAAACTCTCTTGCTCATTGTGGTCCTACTTGTTGCCACCATGGGCCAGGATGAGACCCGGCCCATTGGATCCATCGACTTCTTTGGTTATGCGGGACTCAATCTCGATCAGATCAAAACGTCAATACCAATTCACGTAGGCGATCGATTTCCTGGACCAGTTGAAACAGTCGAGAGCATAAACAAAGCCGTCACATCCGTTATAGGTCGCTCTCCCACGGATGTCGCTCCCGTGTGTTGCAATGCTCAAGGTAACTACATGATTTACGTGGGACTCCCGGGCGCTTCCAGCAAACAAACGAAACTTAATCCAGTCCCAAAAGGCACAACTCACTTTCCGCAGCAGGTCATAGCTCTCTACGAACAAACAATGGAAGCGTCCAGCGCCGCAGTCTTAAGAGGAAATGCTCGTGATGACAATTCGAAAGGCTATGCGCTCTCAATTAGTGACCAGGCGTTGCGTGACAAACAACTGGCAATTCGCGCTTATGCCGTGCAACATGAAAAGTTAATGCGCGAGGTGTTGGAATCCTCGAGCGAAGCACGACAACGTATCATCGCCGCACATTTCCTCGGCTACGCTCGTCAATCAAACCAACAGATCACTTCCCTTCTCCGAGGCACTTACGATGCGGACGAGACCGTGCGAAACAACGCAACCAGAGCGTTGGGAGTTCTCGCAGAGTCCAGTCCTAAAGTAGCGGCACGAATTCCCGCCGGCAGATTCATCGAGATGCTCAGCTCAGGAACTTGGAGTGATCGTAACAAGGCATTATGGGTGCTCGACAGCTTGACGAGAACGAGAGACCAAAAGCTAATCGCGCAGCTACGTTCGGACGCATTAGTTTCACTGATCGAGATGGCCCGTTGGCGGAATGTGGGACACGCTTACGGCGCAAGAATTTTGCTCGCACGAATCGCTGGAGTTGACGACGTGCGTGCGACGCAACTCGCGAACATGGAGGACGGCGAGCAAGTAATCAAGGCGCTGAACTTGAAACCATAAACTATTTGTTCGTCCGAGGAGACCCATCTTTGAACGAACGGGGCCGCAATTCATAGACCTCGAACGCAACGAAACCCCGCACTCCTGCCGGAGTGCGGGAGATTCCGTGTGAGCGTGGTCTATAAACATGGCACTCCTAACGGAGTGCAGAAACTTCTTTTGATCATTCGGCTATAAACATTGCTCCTGATGGAGTGCGTGCCGTCTGTACTGGCCTCACAATCTGTTGTAGCGCACTACGCTATGTTGCGAAACGTCTTTCACCCTTTGTCGAAGTCGCCGTGAGGCGTCTCGCTTTTCCTTATTAAGATAACCCTAATACGCTGGCCGGATGGCCACTAACGCGAGCTTCTGGTTCGCGTTCAATGACATCTGGTCTAAATTCAACTCGACGTTCTTCGCTTGGCACCTCGCGTTGAACCGGTACATGTCTAGTTTCTATTTCAATGGAACCAAGCAGACTGTGCATATTAAATAGTACGATCCAGATCTCGCAGAGCACGCGCCAAACAAGATTGCCAACAAGCGCCACCCCCGCTCCGATTGCGATGTAATAAATGCCTGTTCGAGTAGGTATCGTTGCCGAACGAAGGCCCAATCCTGCCCAGATTGCCAATCCGATTCCGCTGACGGTCAAGGCTAGTAACCCGACGACATAGATGAACTTTACAAAACGTGGAGTAATCAACTTTTGAAACGAGAAGTATCCTGGCATTGGCGAAGCTCCTGATTTTTGTTTAAGACCTCAGGGGGCTATCAAATTAAACCAAGGTCTCACGCACATTTCCTGCCCATTTTGGCAATATTCTCATTACAAATTCCAAGCGGGTTGGCAGCCCCAGCCTTGAACACGAGTAAGTCCATCACTGCTCCGTAAGATTCATCCACAGATTACGCCGATTCCATAGCGCGGCTTAGGCCGCAACAAAACGGACGACAGTAAACAGAATCCAACACCGAAGGTGTTCGCAAATTCCAGCCCAGGGTTGAGCTTTGACAACCCTGGGACAAGGAAGTTCCGGTATCTCATCAAACCCTGAAGGGGTTCGCTAATGAGGCAAACCCTTTCAGGGTACTCTCGGCCATTACGCACTTGGCCCAGGGTTGCCAAAGCTCAACCCTGGGCTGGAATTGGCCAACACCTTCGGTGTAAAAATCTTGTCAGGAAAACAAGAAGTTGTTGGTTTTTTCCATAGAGCGTTTTCTGTCGACTTGATCTTTCAACTTACAAAAGTTTACGCGCAGGTCTTGAGATCGCAATTTGCGATCAAGATCTAGACATTGGGATCGACAGAAATCCACGAGTTGTTTGACGCATCATGCGATCGACGAAATTCTGGAAGAGAATTCAACAAATGAGATTTTGAACGTTCATATCCGATCTATAAAAAAGAAAAGCACCGCGTCTGAGACAAACGGAGTTCGCTATCCCAAATTGAAGTTTCAAAATGGAACCATTTCGCAAGTGCCTCCGTAATACCCCTGACTGGAGTGGGTCTCCTTCAGATGTGCGGAATTCAAAAACAAGTTATGGAAGAAACGTGAGGACCATCATGATGATCCGAATATTCGTTCTTTTGTTCATAACGGTTGCCTGGACGGTGGCCCAAGCGACCGCGATGGGCCAAGCGACCTTTCACGGTGATATGTCTCGCACTGGAGTTTACGAATCTGCCGGACCGCTCCGACTAAAAGGCACACAGTGGACCTTCAAAACTGACGGACCAATCATTGGGTCTCCGGCAATCGCAAACGGGGTGGTTTACATCGGCAGCACCGACGGAAATCTCTACGCAGTAGACCAGACAACGGGAACACAAAAGTGGAAGTTCAAGACACTCGCCTCGCGGCAGGTTACTTCTTCGCCAACCATTGCCAATGGTCTAGTCTACTTTGGCGGCTTCGATGGAATCCTCTACGCGGTCGATGCTCAAACGGGCGCGATGAAATGGACCTTTGTGGCTGAGTATGAGCGTCGTTTCGAAGGAAAACGGCTACATGGCTATCCACCTGTGGTCCAAACCATTCCGGATTCATGGGATATCTACACATCTTCGCCGGCAGTATTCAACGGACGAGTTTATATCGGCAGTGGCGATGGCAATGTTTACTGTGTCGATGCGCAGACTGGAGTTTTGCAGTGGAAGTTTGCCACTGGTGACATCGTGCATGCCTCGCCGGCAATTGCGAAAAATACAGTCTACATCGGAAGCTGGGACAGTAATCTTTACGCCATTGACGCAGAGACGGGCCAGGAGAAATGGCGCTTCAAAACTGGTGAAGATACGTTCATCCATAATCAACAAGGCTTTCAATCTTCACCAGCAGTCGTCGACGGAACTGTTTATGTCGGTTGTCGAGATGGTCATCTTTACGCGGTTGATGCGGCGACTGGTCGCAAACGGTGGGACTATCCGACGAATAAAGGTTGGGTGAATAGCACGCCGGCGATCCGTGGCGGCATTGTCTACGCAGGAACGTCGGATGGCTATCGGTTCTTTTCGCTGGATGCAAAAACGGGGCGATTGAAATTCACATTGGATGCAAAAGGCGCAGTGTTCTCTTCGCCGGCAGTAGCAGGTGAAATGGTTTACGTCGGTGTATCGAACGGTCGACTGCTGGCGGTTGATGCGAAATCCGGCAAGCTGGCCTGGGACTTTCAGACTGAGGGATCGAAGCAGGATCCGATGAAAATCCTGAAGCCGGATGGCAGTCTGAATAATGAGGCAATCTATGCACGTTATTTTGGTGATTACCAGGACATGGTGCTTGCGTTTTATCGTGTGTTTTCGGTGGGTGCAATCTGGTCGTCACCAGTGGTCGACAAGGGTGTGGTCTATTTCGGAAGTACCGACGGGTTTCTGTATGCGGTTCAGTGATGAACGGGTTATTTCCGAGCAAGATCGATGAGAACGATGTCTCAGTTTTGTCGTCCATCCGGTGAGACGTCAAAACTCCCAATCGAATAGCCAGGCTTTAGGTTACTCAATTGGCGGCGCTGGCCTGTTTCCAGATTAATCATCCAGAAGTTTTGCTGCAGGTAGTTGCCCAGCAAGGCGACAATCTGTTTACCATCGGGCAAAAAACGATAACGGTCACCCCCTCTCAACACCCAAAGCTCAGGAACCGAATGCGACTGCGACTCAAGCGCGAACGCTTTCACAGCATAAGCCCCACCCTGATACGGCACCGCATAGAGGATGAATCTGCCATCTGGCGACCAAGCGGGCAGTCGAAGACAGATCGTTGACCAGACGCACAGGCGCTTGACCATCGACGGGCTCTTTGAATAATCGACTGCCTTCGCCTTCATCAGCCGCCACTGCGATGAATTTTACTCAAGGCAACGACTGATATGCGGCGCAAACCTTTCAGCGCCAACGGCGCGAAATATGACAGCCAGGGGCAAGCGACGAAGGAGCGTCGCCCCTGGACCAATACCAACAAACGTTCGGAGCCCTGAAAGGGCGAAATAGATCTCAATCCGAAGCAATGATCATGTTCGAACGAAGTTTCTCTTGGGTCCGTGAAAGCTACGACAACCAGGGCTGAGGTAAGCGAATTGAAATTGCGTCATCTCTTACGCCCCTTCAGGGCTTCAAACCCAGGCTTGACTCATCCAGGGGCGACGCTCCTTCGTCGCTTGCCCCTGGCTGTCATATTTCGCGCCGTTGGCGCTGCGGCGTACTCAAACTGGACCGAATCCGGTGGTTCCGAAGCGCAGAAAGGCGAAATTAAGATTCAATTCTTATCGCAAACACTGTATGCTCGCCCGCGCCTTACGATCCTCACAATCAGAAAGCGAGACTTCGACATGCCTCAATCCTTGTCGTCAATTCTCATTCACCTTGTTTTCAGCACCAAGAATCGCGAACCATTTTTAACGCCGGAAGTTGATGTGGAGCTCTATCCATACATGGCTTCAATTTTCAAAGCTATGAAGTCACCCGCGGTGATCATTAACGGCACTCCTGATCATCTTCACACTTTGTTTTCACTCTCGCGCGTTGTAACCATCGCGGACCTGGTGGAAGAAGTGAAGACTGAATCTTCCAAGTGGATCAAAACCAAAGGAAGGGAGTTTCGAAATTTTCATTGGCAGAGTGGCTATGGAGCCTTCTCAATTGGTCAATCGCAAGTGCCAACACTCAAGCGCTACATTGGGCGCCAGAAAGAGCACCATCGCCGTGTAACGTTTCAAGATGAGTATCGTAAATTCCTCAAGGCTTATGCGGTGGAGTACGACGAACGTTACGTCTGGGATTGAAGTCTATTCCGTCCCTTTCAGGCTTTGAGGCGTTTGCTTAAAACGTCCAGGGACCAAGCCTACGCCCCAGCGCCAACGGCGCGAAATATTAAAGCCAGGGGCAAGCGACGAAGGAGCGTCGCCCCTGGATCGACATCCGCGTGTTCTTAGGAGCCCTGAAAGGGCGGAATACCTGACCAATGTATCCCGCCCCTTCCGGGCTTCCCGACAAAGGATCTACTCGATCCAGGGGCGACGCTCCTTCGTCGCTTGCCCCTGGCTGTCATATTTTGCGCCGTTGGCGCTGAGGCGTGGGCCATGTTCGATCACGTTAGGCTCTGAAGGTGTGTACAGTCACCGTTTCATGGCCTGAAGCCGACGCTCTGCCAGAGCTTGGCGCAGTCGAAGAGGCGACCTTGCGTGATCACGAGGCTCACCTTGCGGATGTTACTAATGTTGTCCAACGGGTCGGCATCAAGGATGATCAGGTCAGCCCGCTTGCCTGGTTCGATGGTCCCGACTTCCTTTTCGAGCTTCATCACACGCGCCGGTGTGATCGTCGCTGCCTGAATGGCTTCAAGCGGCGTCAAGCCTGCCCTCACATAGAGTTCGAGTTCGCGATGGAGCGTGTGACCAGGCACACCGACGTCTGTCCCGGCGACGATCGGCACGCCCGCTCGATGCAATCCGCCAACCAGCTTGACCAGAACATCCACTACCATTGCCAAAGCCTCGGCCGGTGCCTCCGACTCACCCTTCTTGTTTAGTTGCACTAACAGTTCGGGCGATATCTTTGTCATACCCGGTTCAAATGATTCGATAGGTTTACTTGTGTGATGGAGCATTAACTCCATCACCGCTAACGTAGGATCAACGACGGTGCCATGCTCCTTGAAGAACTTCAGAGCATTCTTAACATTCGGCGCCTCGAAATTGATCGTAACGGGAGGGTTGTTGCGATTGCGATTCGGGAAGAAGCCAGTTAATACGTAGTTGATATGATTGATTTGGTCCATGCCGGCTTCGACAGCCTGAAGTGCATTCATTCCTTGTGGAACATGACCAGTCACGGTCATGCCGAGTCGATGCGCTTCGTCGCAGATCACTTTCAACGTTTCCAGCTTCACTTGATCTCTGATCTTAATTTGTTCATAGCCCGCGTTCTTGTAACGCTGAACCGCCGCCCGAGCTTCTTCTGGAGTCTCTACTTGAACATCGAATGAGTGGTTATCACTTTTCCCGTCGATATACCCGGCGAGCAACATTCGCGGTCCCAGTCCACGCCGTTGCAGCGCCGCATCCCGTAGCGATGTGCCAAACTCGGAGTCACTTCCAACATCACGCGCCGTCGTGATCCCGGCAGCCAGATAGGTTGGCCCAAACTCAGCTTGATAAAAATGTGAGTGCATATCCCAGAGGCCTGGGAGGAGGGACTTGCCGGTTAAGTCGATCACCTTCGCGCCTGTTGGTATCTCGACATTTGATCTGGTTCCGACACTGATGATCCAGTCTCCCTTGATGACGACAACCGAATCCTTAATCGCTGGCCCTCCTGTGACGTCAATCAGTGTTGCACCTGCCAAAGCAATCGCACTCGAGGTAGTAGGGCTCAATCGTTGGGCAAACTCGCTCAAGCGATCGATTGCGTCGTCCACGGCTCTCTTCAGAAAGACTGAGGTTAGCGAATCGTACCCCTCACGAAAGGCATAGAGATTTGTCTCGATGTCGCTCCCGAGGTTGATGGCAGCCACCAATCGATTTTCCGAATCGAGCCAAAGCGTCTGACGGCCCCAGCCGCCACGCCAGTTCTTTCCACTGAGGTTGTAACGACTGAGGGCCACCGGTTTACCTGAAATAGTCACACTATCTTTTCCGCGAAACTCGACCAGCGCCTCTCCAGTTGGCAGGAGCGGAATCGAGGTCGGTCTACCATGAGTTAACCAATAGCGGACCAGCATCATCTCCATCGTCACCGGCACGTAACCACTCATGGTGAAGTAAACAGTTGGCAGCTTGAGAGTTTGGTTTCTGCCACGATCCTGAATGTTTGCGATCTGGCCATTGACTTGAAATGAGGTGTTCTCCTCAATCTCCAACAGCGTCGGTCCTTTGATCTCAAATGTACGCGGCGTGAAATCCATTTTCGCGCGCAGCGTTGCACTCACTAGAGGCTTCGTATCTTGTTCGGAAAATGGCATGGTGGTTTTTGCCTCGACTAACAACTCGCCGTCGGCAGTCCGGCTAATCGTGTAGTCCTCTTCTCCGCGAATCTGCTTTGTCTCATAAAAGCGAAACTTGCCGGTTTCGATCACCTGAGCGTGTGCGTAGCCGCCAAGCGAGAAGAGGGTACAAAGAATGAGCAAGGCTGGGTTTGCAGGAAGCATCGCGTACTCGGTTCTCAGGAGTGATGGCCTAACAGTGGATAGACGGAACTCACGATATTAGTGTTTACACGAGCGGCGAAAAAAGTTGTCAACAGCATCCGCAGACAGAGATTTGAGTGAATACAAGTCTACCGATCGGATTCAAGGCGGACAGCAAGGATCTCATCCACAGATTACGCCAATTACAAATGCTAAAACGATCCCAAATGCGCTGAGCTTTTCTGCGTTGACTTAAGGTTGCCATTGCAGTAGGTTCCCATCACCTTCCAGGCTCGATCCGCAAAGGCGCCTCCTGCCTAATTAGAATCACTGAGTCTCCTGCTATTGTTTTAAAGCAGGGCGCGCATCACGTTTCGTCCAGGAGATCTTTATGGTTCGCATTTGTCCCTCAGCGAGCATCGACTACGTTACCTTTCGTAATTCCTGTACGCTACGCCTTCCGTTCCGACAGCTATCAGCACTGATACTCCTAATCTCATTCATGAGTGCTCCCATCTTCGCCATCGCGCAAACTAAAGAGCAGGAGAAACGAGGAATCACAACGCCGTCGGCACCGACGCCATCACCGAGTCCTACGAGATCCGGCAACACTGGCAATAGACCAGAATTGATTCTGCAAACCGGGCACACCAGATCCGTCAATGCTGTAGTTTTCAGTCCCGACAATCGCTGGCTGGCCTCGGGCGGTAAAGACAACGTCATTAAGATTTGGGACCTGGCAACTGGAAATATCTTACGAACTCTTTACGGTCATACAACAAACGTTAACGCCCTCGCCGTTAGCCCTGATGGAAAACTGCTAGCGTCGGGGAGTGGCGATATTAATGACCAGAGAGATCTAGGAGCGTTCACTCAGGGAGGTGTTGTTGGCGGTGAGGCAGATAACACAGTAAGGATCTGGAGTGTTCAGACCGGGCAACAGTTGCAGGTCTTACGCGGGTCCGAGTTGCCTGTCGGCGCCGTCGCCTTCAGTAGCGACGGGCGAACATTAACCAGTGTGAGCGGGGATGCAATTAAAGTCTGGGATGTTTCAGCTGGCACTGAGTTGCGCTCGCAAAAAACACAATATGGAAAAAGTGGCATGGAGAAGCTCAACTCCGTAAGCTCATTGGGCTGTGTTCTAGGTTGTGGGGACAAGCAGCGGAAACAAGAGGAGCAACGGTTAAAGAATTTCAAAATGTCGGCGTCGAAAATAGCGGTTAGCTCCAATGGGCGAGTCGCAGCCGTGGGACAACCTGATAAAGCAGTAAAACTTTATGACGCACAAAGCGGCCGCGAGGTTCGGGAACTGTCATTGAACGCGACCCCTGAAGCGGAAAACTCGAGCCTCGCGTTTAGCGCTGATGCGCACCTCGTCGCCTTCGCCAAAACGATTGATGCGGTCAGCGTCCAGGACGCGGCGACGGGCGGCGAAGTCTACAGCGTCAATACAGGATCCAGCAAAACGCCACAGCGAGTGCAATTCAGCGCGGACGGCCGATTCCTGGTTACGGCCACCGACAACAACTCGGCTGTCGCAATGAAATTGTGGGACGCTAAGACGGGTCAACTCATTCGCGAGCTAAAAACGAGTGGAGACGGCACCCGAGTGATTAGCTTCAATCGCGACGGCAGCCTGATTGCGACGGTCGCTGCGGGAACCAAAACAATCAGAATCATTGAGTCCGCAACGGGCAACGAATCCCGCACCCTTCAAACGGGAATCACTGACCAACTGACGCGAGCCGAGCAAGCCGCGTTCATTAAGACCATAGATCCTAAGACTATGGCCATGCTTCAGAAGCGGAATATCACGACACCCGAAGAAATCATTGAAGCCGTCGAAGCAATGGGAACAATTTCCAGCGAAAAACTTCAAGCTGGCGGAGCGGTTAGTTTCAGCACGGACGGTCGCTTCCTGATTACGAGTCATGTGCTTTTGAAGAACCTGGCGCAGGAAGTTTGGGACACCACTGCGGGAGCGCTCGAGCGTGGTAACGACGACCCATCGCTGCGAAACCGTGGCAAGCCTTTCTTTAGTCCGGACGGACGCTTCAGGTCAGCCCCTTTCTTCGGGATGAAGGCGTTCTACACTACCGCGAACGGGATTAATGTGTTTAGCAGTGTCTATAAAGATGTATACAAACAAAGAATAGATCTGTACGACGGAAATTCTGACAAGCGTCTGCAGGAGCTGGACGGAGGTAATGCCCCCGAGATGGGTATCGTTCCGGCGGCGGGTTTTAGTTTCGACGGCAAACTGATCGCGATGACCGGATTCGAGAAGAAAGAACGTTCTGTCCTCATCTACGAGAGCGAAAGCGGACGTAAGGTTAATCATTTCCAGATCAATGACGACGACCAAAGCGGAGCCGTAACCACTCTTTGTATAAGTGCAGACTCGCGTCTGCTGGCCGCGGGATATGCAACGAAGATCGACATATTTGAAGTCGCCTCAGGCAAAACACTTCGTACGTTGCCGCATGCCGGCAGGATAGTTTCTCTGAGCTTCAGCCCAGACGGGCGTTTTCTCGTAGCGCTCGGAGAAAACAACGATAAGTATCTCTGGGATACCTCGACAGGTGAAAAGCTAGCCACACTCGTAAATCTCAGCGGCGCCCTAAACAACCGAGGCAGCGATTGGTTAGTTGTAACTCCCGATGGTCTATTCGACGGCTCACCCAATGCATGGAAGCAAATCCTTTGGCAATTTGGTGGCAACACATTTGACGTCGCTTCTGCGGAGACCTTCTTCAACGAATTCTACTATCCCGGACTACTCGCTGATGTGATGGCTGGGAAAAAGCCTCAAGCTCCGAAAAATATCTCGCTGCTGGACCGTCGCCAACCCGAACTAAACTTGATGACTAAGAGCGGACAAATCGATCAAGTGAGTACAGCAGAACGTAACCTGGCAGTTAAGCTCGAAGTAACTGAGAAGCCCGCCGACAAAGATCACAATGCGGGAAGCGGTGCTCGCGATGTTCGTCTCTTCCGCAACGGCTCGCTTGTTAAAGTTTGGCGCGGCGATGTTCTGAAAAATCAAGCTTCGGTAACTCTGGAAGCCAACATCGTCGTAGTGGCTGGAGAGAATATATTTACGGCGTATGCGTTCAACCGGGATAACGTCAAGAGCAAAGACGCTACGCTGAGCCTTACAGGTGCGAGTAGTCTAAAGCGACCGGGTACCGCGTATGTTCTCGCAATTGGTGTCAACTCTTATTCCAATCAACAATACAATCTCAAGTACGCAGTTGCTGACGCGACCGTATTTGGTGAAGAGGTGCAAAAGGCACAACAGCGGATCGCGAACTACGAGCGAGTGGAGGTCGCAACGCTTTTGGACGAGCAGGCCACCAAAGCAAACATTCTAAGAGCATTGAGACTGCTTGCTGGAACTCAAGAAGATCCGACCGCTGAGGCTCCTGCGGCTTTGCAAAAGCTTAAGGCAACCCAACCAGAAGATGCAGTCTTCATCTACTTTGCGGGACACGGAACCGCTCAGGGGCAACGCTTTTATTTGTTGCCGCACGACCTGGGCTATGCCGGCGAGCGAAACGCGCTCGACATTGCCGGATTACAACTGATTCTCGACCACAGCATCTCGGATGAGGAGTTGGAACTAGCTGTTGAAGGAATCGATGCCGATAAATTGCTGATGGTCATCGATGCTTGTAATTCCGGTCAGGCACTCGAAGCCGAGGAGCGACGGCGTGGTCCAATGAACTCAAAGGGTTTGGCCCAACTTGCCTACGAGAAGGGGATGTACATCCTGACTGCAGCGCAGAGTTATCAGGCGGCACAGGAGGTTTCAGAACTTGGGCACGGTCTGTTGACCTATGCGCTAGTTGAAGAGGGAGTGAAACAGCTGTTAGCAGATGGTGCTCCGAAAGACGGTGAAGTGTGGGTACGTGAATGGTTCGACTACACGACCACGCGCGTACCTAACATGCAAATGGAGAAGACCAAAAAGTCACGCGGTCTGGGTCTAACTCTATCTTTCATTGAGGGCGAAGAACGCGTTCCAGAGGCGTCGCGGCAAGTCACGCAAACCCCGCGAGTGTTTTACCGCCGCGAATCAGAGGGACGGCCTCTGATCGTGGCGAAACATTGAACTTTGTACCTTTTCGCAACCCCTTCAGGGTTGCGAAAAACTAAACTGGCACGACGAATCCCCAGGGTTTCAAAGCAAACCCTGGGCTGGAATTGGCCAACACCTTCGGTGTAATCAAAACATTGCAGCTTCTATTAATGTGATGCGTTTCCGACCTAATCCCAAACGTAACGCTCGTCGTAGTCAATCCCATATGCTTTTAAGAACGCACGGTATTCGTCCTGAAAAGTTATGTGCTTGTGATGCTCTTCCTGGTTCTCGATATATCTTATGACTTCCTCGAGATCAGATTGGCTCACAGAGAATGCTCCGTAGCCTCCTTGCCAATGGAACTTCGCGAGTTTTGGTGAGAGCTCCTTCACCCAACCTGATGATGTTCGTTTGACCTCTTTGACCACCGACGCAATTGCATGCGTTCGCGAAAGTGCAAAGAGTGCGTGAATGTGATCATCGACACCATTCACGATCAGCGTTTCGCAATCCTGGGCACGTAGCATTGTTGCAAGGTACTCATGCATATCAGTTCGAATTGTTTTTTCACTTAGAAAGGGAAAACGGTTTTTGGTTGAGAAGATGAGGTGTGTCCAAAGAAGTGAGAGTGATTGAGCCATGTGAGGCGGCCCTCCTATTTGTGTTTTGGTAAAGCGTGAGAAGAGTTTAGCATCGAGAGAGTCGTAAAACCATGCCGATTTACACCGAAGGTGTTGGCCAATTCCAGCCCAGGGTTTGCTTTGAAACCCTGGGGATTCATGCGCCCGTTTGATTTATTTCGCAACCCTGAAAGGGTTGCGACAAACGCTTCAGTTAACGACGCGGCGAAGGAACCGGCGGACTCGTATCAGAACATTGCCGCTGCTAAGGTGACAATGAATCGAAGAACAAGGGATAATCCTGCCCAAACTATGAAAAACAGCATCCAGAAGTTCCTATCTCTTACCCTAATCCTTGCGCTGACGGTCATGGTGTACGCGCAAGGAGGTGTTTCTCAACAACAATTCGACGTCATTATCCGTGGCGGCATGGTCTATGACGGAACTGGTCGTGCACCGGCAATAGCAGATGTGGGAATAAAGGGTGATCGAATCGCCGCCGTGGGAAATCTGAGTCGTGCTACTGCACCAACGATCGTTGATGCCAAGGGACTAGCAGTTGCCCCAGGCTTTATAAACATGCTCTCCCATTCGGAGACTTCCTGGTTTGTAGATAGCCGTTCGTTGAGTGAGCTTCGCCAAGGTGTGACGACCCAGATCTTCGGTGAAAGTTCGGCGGGCCCGCTCAACGATGAAATGAAACAACGACGACGCGAGTCACAGGGCGATGTGAAATATGACATCGAATGGACCACTCTGGCCGAGTATCTCAACTATCTTGAAAAAAGAGGCATCTCGCAAAATGTCGCCTCGTTCATTGGCGCTCCCACAATCCGGGAATACGTTATCGGCCTCGATGACAAACCGCCAACGCCAGCACAACTAGACCAGATGCGCGAGCTGGTACGTCGCGAGATGGAGGCCGGTGCACTGGGTATCACTACGGCCCTGATCTATCCACCCGCATTCTTCGCTAAGACCGACGAGTTGATAGAACTATGCAAGGTCGCGGCTAAGTACAAGGGCAAGTACACAGCACACATGCGTAGTGAAGGTGCCCAGCTGATCGAAGCGGTGCAAGAAACGATTCGTATTAGTCGTGAAGCCGGTTTGCCGGCAGAGATTTATCATCTTAAGGCATCGGGAGAAGCTAACTGGCCTAAGATGGACCAGGTAATCACAATGATTGAAGACGCGCGCCGCCAGGGCGTGAAGCTCACGGCCGATATGTATACCTATCCGGCTGGTGGCACAGGCCTGGACGCATCGTTGCCGCCATGGGTTTTTGATGGAGGACGAGAGGCTGCGTATAAACGTCTTCAGGATCCGGAAACGCGGCGCAAGATCGCTGAGGCTGTTCGCACGCCGACAAACGAATGGGAAAACCTGTACCTGTTGTCTGGCTCTCCCGATCGCATCCTGTTGGCAAGCTTCAAGAACGATAGCCTGAAGCCGCTTACCGGAAAGACGTTGGCCGAAGTTGCAAAGATGCGCGGGAAAGATCCAATTGAGACGATCATGGATCTACTACTCGAAGATCGCTCTCGCATCGGCACGATCTATTTCCTGATGAGCGAAGACAACATCAAGAAGCAGATTCGTCAGCCATGGGTCTCGTTTGGTTCCGACGCAGCATCGATAGCTGCCGAAGGTGTATTCTTAAAATCGGCGGCACATCCTCGCACATATGGCAATTTCGCGCGGCTACTCGGCAAGTATGTGCGCGAGGAAAAAGTCATCTCACTCACAGAAGCCGTGCGGCGACTGAGTAGCTTGCCTGCAACCAATCTTGGTCTCAACCATCGTGGACTTCTCCAAGAGGGCATGTTTGCTGATGTCGTTATTTTCGATCCACAGACAATTGGGGACCGTTCGACTTTTGACAACCCACACCAATACTCTGTGGGTGTTCGAGATGTCTTTGTGAATGGCAAACAGGTACTCAAGAACGGAGAACACACCGGCGTAAAACCTGGCAGAGCCCTCTGGGGCCCCGGAAAAGTTGGGGGTAATTAGAACTCGAGCCCCGCGGTGCTAGGTAGCGAAGAGTTTTACACCGAAGGTGTTGGCCAATTTCAGCCCAGGGTTTGCTTTGAAACCCTGGGAACAAATCGCACATGGGATCTTTAACCCCGAAAGGGGTTACGTCGTCGCTCGCAAATCGCACCGCCATCGCAACCCCTTCAGGGTTGCGACAAAGAAACTGCGCTCTTATCCCCAGGGTTTCAAAGCTAACCCTGGGCTAGAATTTGCGAACACCTTCGGTGTAATCAGTCCGTTGCTTCAGTTATAACTTTTACACCGAGATACTTGGCAAAGAACCGGACGTAGCGTTGCACACGATCCATTTGATGACGAGGTTCGGTGAAGCCGTGATTCTCACGTGGATAGACAACAAACTCCACTGGCACCTTACGTTCTTTTAGCGCCATGTAAAATTCCTGAGCCTGCGCAATCGGCACGCGCGTATCTACCTGGCCGTGCATAATCATCGTCGGAGTCTTCACGTTGTTCACATACTTCATTGGTGAACGATCCCAGTAAAGCTCAGTCGCATCCCATGGTGCTTTGTCTGAATAGAACCAACGCAAGTAGCGTTGAATGTCATTCTGCGAGTACATCGAATAGATATTCGTCAACCCTGCGCCCGGCGACACTGCTTTGAAGCGATCAGTTTGCGTAAGGATCCAGAATGTCATGTAACCACCATAGGACCAACCAAAAGCACCCAGACGATCTGGGTCGGCAATACCGCGGGCGATCATCGCGTCCACACCGGTCATACAATCCTCGTAGTCGCCTTTGCCCCAGGTGTTCTTGTTTGCCTGGGCGAACGCGAGTCCTTTCCCTGTTGAGCCACGGAAGTTTGGTTGCAGCACGGCAAACCCATTTGCCGCCAGTACCTGCACTGTCCCGTTAAAACTGTTAAGCGAAGCGCCGGTTGGTCCACCATGCGGGTTTAGCAAAAATGGAGCTTTGCTTCCATTCGTGTAACCAACTGGCTTAGTCAGGAGCCCTTCGACTTTCATGCCGTCCTTGCTCTTCCACTTCACGATCTCCGTTTCGGCAAGTGTGTAATCCGAAAGCCAGCGATTGTGACTGGTCAGCGTAATAGGTTGAGTAAACTTCAGAGTCGATTTATAGACCTCCGCTGGTCCATTGGGCAGCGTCAACGTCCCGACGGCAGTGTTTCCATCCTTACTAATCTCTGCAATGTTGGCAGTAGCTCCTGTCTTTGAAAGTTGAGTTACCGTTCCGGTCGCCACGTCGGCGGAGTAGATCTCATTCGCCTCGAGTATGTTCGCGCTGAAATAAAGGGTCTTGCCGTCGCGCGACCATACCGGTGTACCAGCATTCAAATCAGATTTCGCGGTCAACTGTTTGGGAGTACCACCGTTCGACGAGATCAGATAGACATAAGTCGTCGCAACACCATCGTTCACGTCAGCGGTTCCGGTGTAGGCAATCCATTTCCCGTCGGGCGACCAGCGAGCAGTATCACTTGGCGCGGTAGTGTCCTCGAGTTTTCTTTTTTCACCACTGGCAATCTTCATTACCCAAACATCGCTCAGACTGCCATCATCCGCTTTCGGTGTCGGGCGTGTTGTGTAACTAATTTGCGTACCGTCAGGTGACCACTGCGGATCGCTCACCGTGAAGTCGCCTTCAGTGATTCGCTTCTCTTCTTTTTTCTCGATGTTCCAAAGCCATAGATGGGCCATCTTCAGATCGCGGTCGATCACGATCGTATCATCTTTGACTTTCTTGCGTTCCTCTTCATCCTTCCCCGGTTGATCGGTAGCGAGGAGCAACAACTGTTTGCCGTCAGGCGAAAAGCGAAAAGCGTTAACGCCACCCTTGTGCGATGTCACGGCCCACGCGTCACCGCCATCTGCGCGCATCATCCAGACCTGGCGTTCACCATCCTTTTCGCGATCGCTCAGAAAGGCCAACATCGTCCCATCGGGTGACCACTCAGGAGCAGTGGCGCTTTTGTCCCCACGCGTGTACTGCCTTGCGACGTCACCGGCGCCGCCAGCAGTTGGCACCACCCAGATCTGCGTCACAGTTTTCCATTCTTTGTCCTTTTCAGTTTTGGTTTCGCTCACGGTATAGACCACGCGGGTGCCATCTGGCGCGATTCGCGGTGCGGTAACATTCGCGACTTTCATCAGGTCAAGCGCAGTGAGAAGTTTCTTGCCATTCTTTGCGCGTGGCTCGGTGTTGCTGTCATCGTTGGCTCGAACGGTGGTGGTTACTGTGATGGTGAGCAGAACGAGGAGTGCAAGAGCGAAACGATCGGTCTTCATTTGCCGATTTCCTCCGAATGATGGTTGTGGGTGGTGCGACTGCATCCCCAGATTACGCCGAATCCACAGATTCAAGGAAGGAGCGAAGGGACTCTGCGGCCAGTCAAAAATCACTCCGCGTGATCGGCGTCATCTGTGGAGCAGTTGATCACCAGTAGCATTCATTATGAAAAGGGAGCGTCAGATCGACGCGTCAGGCTGACTCTTTGTGAATAATCAATGCTACGGCTGGGTAAGGAGTTTTGGCTCGAATTGTTCAGGGTTTTCGCATTTCTCGAAAACTGGTCCGCCTCTGGCACGGGAAGTGATAAGAGAAATCAACAAGCGCCGAATCAGGCGCGTCCTGCCAGTCGAGGTAACCCACATGCGAATTATCTGCGATCAATGCGACCAACCAATATCAGGAACAGTCAAGAGACTTACCGGAAACTTCAACCTGCATCCCCACTGCCTCACTCAATTCGTTGGGGAGTTAAGTACTGCAAGACTTTCAAAGCGCCCAGCCCCAGAATCTTCAATGCCTGTGTGGCTAGGGTCGAGGCAAAACGCACTTGCTTCGCTCGAACTGACTTCTGGCATTAACACCGCCGTCTGAATGTTTGTCCTAAGACCTCCTCTCTCGCCCCACCACTTCACGTTCTTTACCCTTAATCTTCAGTAGCTCGCTAGTCTATTCCTAGTCTGTCTAAGTCAGGTTATTTCCAATGAACATTTCAGCATTCAATCTTATCTTGAGTTTTGCCGGCGCGCTTGTACTTCACGAGTTGGGCCACTTTCTTGCAGCTCGCGTCTGCCGAGTGCCGGTGACCGAGGCCGGGTTCGGTTGGGGTCCAAAACTGTTTGGCTTTCGAGTTAGAAAAGTCGATTACCAACTGCGGGCATTACCCATCGGCGCCTATATCCGAATGGACATGAAGGCTTTGCAAACGCGGCCGTTGTTACAACAACTGTTCGTTTTGCTTGCTGGCGTTGCGGTGAACTTCATTCTTAGCGGAATAGCATGGGGAACGTTCTTCGGTACGCTGAATCTAGTGCTGGCTGTGGGAAATCTTTTTCCGCTATACCAGCAAGACGGATGGAAGAGCGGGATGGTGATATGCCGTCGCCTCTTTAGTCGAGCCAGCCCACTAGTTGAATGGTCCTTTACACTCTCTGGCGGTGCGATTGGCTTACTTCTCGTTGCGCGCGCCCTCTTTAGCTATTGAAACATATCCACAGATTGCGCAGATTACATAGCGCGGCTTAGGCGGTAACCAAAAGGGACGACAGTAAACAGAATCCAACACCGAAGGTGTTCGCACAGGGTTGAGCTTTGGCAACCTGGGACAAGGAAGTTCCGGTATCTCATCAAACCCCGACGTGTCGGGGGTTCGCTAACCCGGCAAACCCCGATGTGTCGGGGTACCCTCGACCATCACGCACTTTAATCCCAGGGTTGCCAAAGCTCAACCCTGGGCTGGAATTGGCCAACACCTTCGGTGTAAAAATCTTGTTAGGAAAACTTGTTGGTTTGTTACACAGAGTTCTCTTTGGTCTGCGTAATCGGTGTAATCTGCGGTCCTGATGATCGAAGTTATTTAGTTCTGTTCTTCAAGCCATCATTCACTTCGAGCCAATAACCGTCGGGATCTTTTAGAAAAATCTGTCGAACTCCGTCGGTGCGCACTGCGCCGACGGTGGCTTGAGTGCCAGCGAAATCCGACCAGGCAATGCCGCGATCTTTCAAGCGTTGAATGATTGGCTCAAGATTGTCACTCGTGAATGCCACGTGTACTGAACGATCGTCGACGACGGGCGCAGTACGCCCTCCCAAAAGATGTAGCGCAATTCCCTTTCCTAACGACATCCAGCGTCGACCTTTAGCGGCAGCCGGAATCTCTTGTAACCCAAATACACCAGAATAAAAGGCAACACTTGCATCAAGGTCGGCGACGTGTAGCGCAACATGATCGATAATCACAGACGTTGAAGGTGGTCGCTGTTGGTGACTAGTTGCCTGCGCACTCAGTAGTACTACAGCAACCGCTACAAGGACGAATCGCTTCTGTGCAATACGACTGACGTTCACTAGTTTGGCCTTTCGAGATCTGATGTCTTGTTGGATATTATCCACAGAATACGCAGATTCGACAGATTAGAGAAACTACTCAAGGCGGTCAAAAATCAAATCTGTGAAATCGGCGTAATCTGTAGACTCTTATCATAACGAGCGTTCGTTGACGTCTGGGTCAGAATCGGGATAACTTCCCAACCAAAGGAGGCGGGAGATTGTTTCTCATTTTTGATGAAGACAGACCGTCAGATTCGCTTTATGTCGAACGCGTTTGGCGTTGTCACAGTGAAGCGGCCGGGACCTTTCACTCGATCGGTTCGCCTAACTGGGAGATGGCCTTAACTAGACTCGAGGGGAAAACTTCTCTCACTGTGCGTGGGCCAGAAACCCGAGCAACGGCAGCTGACTGTCCGGCTAATGGCGAGTGGTTTGCAATCCGCTTCAAGCTGGGGACTTTCATGCCGCTGTGGCGCCCAGCCGATCTACGCGATCGAAGCGACGTGACTTTACCGGACGCAACTAGCTGGTCTTTCTGGCTGAACGGCTCTGCGTGGGAATACCCAAACTTTGAAAATGCGGAGACATTCGTGAAACGGCTCGTAAATAAAGGGCTGATTGCGATGGACCACTCCGTAACTGCTGCACTCAGTGGTCAACCTCAGCAACGGACCATACGAACCACGCAGCGGCATTTTCTGCACACGACTGGCATGACCCATAACACCATTCGTCAAATCGAACGCGCGCGACTTGCCACCAGACTCTTGAAGCAGGGTGTTTCTATCCTCGACGCCGCATACCAGGCCGGCTATTACGATCAAGCGCATCTCACGCGCTCACTTCGACACTTCGTCGGACTGACGCCCGGACAAATCATCCGCGCCGAAGAGCAGTTGTCGTTTCTATACAATACTGAGTCCGCCTAGTTCGCTAAGGTGTGGTTGTCCCAGACAAGAATTGGAGGCAATCATTGAATGGATACTCAACCTGCAACTGTTTCTACGGCCGGACTTTGGGCCGGCGGATTCATCACAGTTTTGGTGGTGTTATTTCTGGCTTTTGACGGCGTGACCAAGGTCATCAAGACCTCTTTTGTAGTCAAGGCATCCGAGCAGCTTGGTCTTCCGCCGAGCACGACCGTTGGCATCGGCATTCTTCTACTCGCCTGTACCGCAGTTTATGCCATCCCTCAGACAGCCGTCCTTGGGGCGATCCTGCTGACGGCATATCTCGGCGGCGCAACTGCCATCCATGTTCGAGCTGAAAGCGGAACATTCCCGGTTATCTTCTCAATTGTTTTTGGAGTGTTAGTTTGGGTAGGACTGGTCCTACGGGAACCGAGGCTACTCTGGACGATCCTTCTGCGACATTAGGAAGTGTCGGTAGATTACGCCGATTAGTCAGTTTAAAGGAACAACCGAAGATCAATTCTGCGTAACAAAGGAACAACTTCCTTGTTTTCTCAGCAAGATTCTCTTCTCCGTAACGGTTTAGCCGCCTGTTCCGAACAACACAGTTTTGGTTGCGGCTCTGCTGCGCTATGAAACCGGCGTAATCTCTGAAGAGTGATCGAGTGCTAACTTCACTGCGTCGTCAAATGAGAGTTCGCTTCCCTTGTTCCATTCTGCGTCGGAAACTTCCTTTCCCAAACTCTGTCTTGCGGCTCCGAGATAGCGATCGAGCAGCGCATCCCAGAAACGGACGTGTATGTCTACACCAAGGCGTTCCCACTCAGCTTTGACGGCACCGGCAAGTTGAATCGCGAGTTGTGCTTTACCAAGACCTGCAAGTGACATCGCTACTCCCTGTGCTTCAAAACTGATTTCGACCTTGTCGCCAATAGCCTGCGCCAGTACCAGACTCTTCTTATACAACCGCACACTCTCACTGCAGTTCCCCAGAATCAATTCACAATCCGCCAGGTAATGCCAACCAAAGTGCTCGCTCCGCCTATCGTTGTGGGCCTCTGCAAACTCAATTATCTCCTGGGCCATCGGTTTGGCTTCATCTGTTCTTCCCAAAGCCACCAACACCTGGGCCAGACCAACCATGGCGCGAATCACGAGATGCTTGTCATCACCTGCTTGTCGGAGTCGCAGACATTCCTCAAATGCTATACACCCAGCCTCATCTTCACTTCTAAAAAAATGAGTCCAGCCGATTCCTTCAAGCGCCAACGCAATCTCGTGTGTGTCACCTAAATCTCGCGACACACTACGCGCCTCATCGATCCATGCGAGTGCCTCAGAAGTATCACCCTGTAGGGCCAACATTTGAGCGGCTCCCCAGAGTGCTCGAGCTCGTGATGCACGAGACGGCTTGATGTCTGACAAGGCCAGTGCCGCCGTCAGGTGTTCGCGACCTTCAACGATGTGTGTTTTGACTATCCAAAACCAGGCAAGTGCACCGACGAGATCAAGGTACTTTTCCGCGCTAACTGACCGTGCGTATTCGAGAGCGACTCGCATATTGTCGCTTTCAACTTCCAGCACATTCGTCCACACTTCTTCATTTGTTACTCGTTCTTCATAGCCGCGCTCGGCCAAACCAAGCATTGCTTCGAAGTGCGCTTCACGAGCATGTTCGGCCTCGCCACTCTCATTGAGTTTCTCAAGTAGAAACTGCCGAACTGTTTCAAGAAACGAGTAACGTTGCAATTCAGCCTGGTCACTTGCTACAACGACAATAGATTTGTCCACTAGTTGAGAATGTAGCTCCAACATTTCGAACTCATCCACGTCAGCAACAACACTCGATGCGAGTCCGAGTGTCCAACCGCCGGCAAAAACTGACAGCGCTCGCAGCAGTCGCTGCTCTTCCGGTTCGAGTTGGTCATAACTCCATTCGATTGCCGCCCGCAGAGTTTGGTGACGTGGCAACATTGTGCGGCCAGCGCTGGAAAGCAATTTGAAGCGGTCGTCGAGCTTTGCCAGGATCTGTTCGATCGAAAGGATCTTCACGCGAGCTGCCGCCAACTCAATCGCCAATGGAATTCCGTCAAGCCTCCGACAGATTTCAGCGACTGACCCAAAATTGGTGGCGGTTAACTCAAACCCGCTGCGTACCAACTGGGCCCGATCCACGAACAGCTTTATCGCGTCAACCGCTCGTACATTTTCAAGGTTCAAAGTGGATTTAGGATCGGGAACACCCAGTGGAGACAGCTGCATTACCTTTTCGCCCTGCACATTCAACGCCTCACGGCTTGTCGCAAGGACAGCAACTTCAGCACACGAATTGAGTAGACTATCGACAAACTCCGCACTCGAGGAAAGCAAGTGCTCGCAATTGTCGAGGACCAGCAGTACCTTTTTGTCGGAAATGTAAACACTTACTAAGTCGTTAAGATCCTTTTCTGCTTCCTCACGCAAGCCGAGGACCTGGGCCACTGCTCCAACAACTCTGCTCGTTTCCGTTAGTGGAGCCAGATCGACAAACCACACGCCTGCCGGGAATCTACTTATTAGACTTTCAGCGACTTTGATCGCGAGTCGTGTCTTGCCGCAGCCACCAAGACCGGCGAGCGTAAGTAGTCGTGAACTCTCGTGTAACTGTTGGCAGTTCTTGAGTTCCTGATCGCGACCTATGAAGCGTGTGCGATCTCTTGGAAGGTTATTTGCGACACGCGATTTGGGCGCTTCGAATGAAAGCGTAGCGGCGTCAGTCGATCGAGAGGCAATAGCTCTGACAAAGTCCGCGGCCGTTGCAAAACGATCTGCAGGATTCTTAGCAAGCAACCTCCTAACTGCGTCAACCACATATGTTGGGACTTCAGGCCGGTTGTCAGAAACGGATCGGGGCTCGACCGATATGTGTTGATACGCCAGAGAGTGAAGCGGCCCTTGGAACGGCGGCATACCGACTAACATCTCGTAGAAAACACAGCCCAGACTGTACAAATCCGTGCGACCGTCTATTGCGGTTGGGTGTTCGATCTGTTCGGGAGACATGTACGCAGGTGTCCCAACGGCAGCATTAGCCATGGTGATCGCCGTTCCTTCGTTTGCATTTGTGAAACGCGCAATACCGAAGTCAGCGACGAGGGCCATACCATTTGAAAGCAAAACGTTTTCAGGTTTGATGTCGCGATGAACAAGGCCATGCTCGTGTGCATACCCGAGGGCGCTGGCGATTTCAGTTGCAAAGCGTAACGCGTCGTCAATGGAAAACGACTTGAGCTGGATGATTCTTTGACGAAGTGATTCACCCTCAATGTAAGGCATGACGTAGTAGGGTTGATCGTCGATCACTCCAGAATCGAATAATGGAAGAATATGAGGATGTGTAAGACGCGCCGCGATTTCAATCTCGCGCCGAAACCGAGTTGGTCCATTGCGACCTCCGATTTCGGCATTCATCACCTTAATAGCGACCTGGCGACCGTGTTTGAGATCGTTGGCCAGGTAGACGGATGCCATTCCACCCTCGCCAATCTTTGAAAGGATTTGGTAATGAGAAACAGTCTTGCCGGTCAGGGTCACTTTTTCTTGATTATCTAAACTGGTTTTGGCGCTGCAGTGTAGCGCTCGCTGCTGAAGGGCCTCGATGAATCGTAGGTCGTGACGCATTTTAGCGGAGTTAGTCCCTCGCGACCAATTCAATTTACACCGTCCTAATCTGGCAACCAATTCAATTCACACCGTCCAATTTAGACCGCATCTGGCAGGGGAGGCTTTGCCTCTATCCTTGCGGAAAGCCTCTGGCTTTCCGAAAATGCCTCCCTAAAATGGAGGCTACGCCTCGCCTTTCGTCAATAATCAAGTTACTCTGACGTGTAAGCCGTACCAATACTCACATTGAAAGGATGCACCTCATGTTTCGCATCTCCAAAGATTCGCCTGCGTACCTTTTGACTTCTGTCACCGCCAATCGTCTACTGGTCTTTCGTACAGAACAAATCAAAGAAATTACTTGTGCTGCAATCGATGAAGCCCGGAAATCCGCCGGATTCCTTCTGTTTGCCTACGTTGTAATGCTAGACCATCTACACACGATCGTTGGTTCAGAGTTGAAGCCATCGAAAGTGCTTCAGTTCATAAACGGGATTGTCAGCCATCGCATCATTCAGTATCTGAAGGAACAAGGCCACGAACGATCACTACTCAAGCTGCGACACTGCGACCGCGGACGCAACTATCGCTATTCACTTTGGGATCATCATCCAAACGCCAAGCTATTGCCCAATGAAGAAATGTTCTTACAAAAAGTAAATTACCTTCATCAGAATCCAGTGCGCGCGGGCCTTGTCGAGCACCCTCAAGATTATCTCTGGTCCAGTGCTCGGATTTGGGCGAGAAAACCAATCGGGAACGAACCGTTACTGATAGATATTGACAAGATACAGTGGCGCTCGAGTCGTTGAGGCGTAGCCTCGATAGGGTTTGCCGTGCAGTACGGAAAGCCAGAGGCTTTCCGCAAGGAGCAGCGGCAGAGCCGCGGACGAAAAGAGCCTCATGGATTCGTTGCCCCGGAGATCACCATCGTTGCCCCGGAGACCACCTCAAGCGGAGAGGCTGAACTGCGTTTTGTTGGTGGACTCAAGTCTGTGTAAATCTAAGTAATCTGTGGATAGGTCTCAATCGTGGATGTATATTACTCCGCATGACATTATCTTACGCGCGAGATTCTTTACGGGGACGTGTGGCAGTGGTTGCGGGTGCAACGAGAGGTGCAGGTCGAGGTATTGCTATGGCACTGGGCGAGGCGGGAGCCACAGTCATCTGCACTGGACGCACCAGTAGTGTTCGCAAACTGAAGTCGGACTACGATCGCAATGAAACAATTGAGGAAACTGCAGAGTTGGTGACCAAGCTCGGTGGAAATGGGATAGCCGTACCAATGGACCATCTCGTGCCTGATGAGGTGAGGGCGTTAGCCGAGCGGCTGCAAAACGAGTTTGGCAAAATCGATGTACTCGTGAATGACATCTGGGGCGCGGAGATTCTTAAAGGTGGGCCACCCGAGTGGAACACACCAGTGTGGGAACTTGACCTGGCGAAGGGACTGCGTATCCTGCGTCTCGCAATTGACACTCACATCATTACTTCAAAGTATCTCTTGCCGTTGCTGATTTCCAAGCCGGGTGGACTACTCGTCGAAGTCACTGACGGCACAACAAAGTACAACGCTTCGCATTACAGGATTTCCGTTTATTACGATCTAGCCAAAGTTGCTGTAAACCGGCTCGCATACTCACAAGGACATGAACTTGCACCTCATGGCGCCACCGCAGTGTCGCTTACGCCGGGGTGGCTTCGTTCAGAGATGATGCTCGAGAACTTTGGCGTCACTGAACACAACTGGCGTGAGGCACTCGATCCAACGCGAGCTGAACAAGGTAAACCTGTAGCGCCGCCTGACTTCGCGCTTTCTGAATCACCTCGCTATGTTGGTCGTGCGATCGTTTCTATGGCATTGGATCCAGATCGAGCGCGTTGGAACCAGAAGTCAGTCAGCTCAGGTGAACTAGCCCAAGTGTATGGTTTTACTGATCTGGATGGCACTAGCCCGAACATTTGGCAGCATATGGAAGAGGTATCCACAGACTACACCGATGGCACAGAACTGTAAGAGAAACAGTCATTTCAACTGCGCAGTCGAAAAAGAAACGGTGGAGTCTGTGTAATCTGTGCGATCGGTGGATGCTTCAACCTCGACAACTGTACCGTTGAATGCAGCCGTACCGCATAGAGCATCGATTGATTGATTGTCAGTCAAATCGTTAATGCTCTCGCCAGCATGTTGTTGGGCCACGTCCAATTGAATTCCTGCCCGATCGTGGCCCCACCCGTGTGGAATACTGACAACTCCGGGCATCATCTCTGTCGTGATCTCGATCGGCACCAGAAGTGATCCTACTCTCGAGCTGACGCGCACCGTTTGACCCGAGGTCAGTTTCCGATGTGAGGCGTCAGCTGGATTGATAAGCAGCGTACATTGCGGTTTGCCCTTAACTAATCTCTCGCTGTTGTGCATCCAGGAGTTGTTACTACGCAACTGTCGTCTGCCAATCAGGAGTAGATTACCGTTCGACTTATGTATGGGGTGATCAAGAAACCTTGCCTTCACCCGGTCCACATCCTTCACAAAAACCTCTGGCGCCAACTCAATGCGTTTGTCTGGTGTACGGAGGCGCCCCGGCAAGCACGAAGTAAGTGGTCCAAGATCGATTCCATGAGGAGCTTTCTGCAGTCGTCTTAAAGTGAGACCTTTGCCAAAAACGTTCACGCCAGAGCCGTACGGTCCAAAACGAAGACCCAAATCCAGCATTCTCTCAGGACCAAGGAAGCGCTTAATCACCTTCCCTTTCATGCTCCCCAGTAAACCGTCGTTCTCCATACGTGTCTGCAATTCCGATAGGATCTCCCAGTCGTGTCGCGCCTCGACGGATGGTTGAAATAAAGGTGGTGAAAACTTACTTGTGTTACGAACAGCTAATAGATGAAAAGCCAGGTCGTAATGACTGCGCTCGAGTGATGAAGTTGGCGGCAGAATAATGTGGGCGTGTTTCGTTGTTTCGTTGATATAACAATCGATGGATACCATGAACTCAAGACTCGCGAGCGCGCGATCCAGTTCCCTACCGTTTGGCGTCGAAAGCACAGGGTTCCCGGCAAGGGTAACCAGGGCCTTAACTTGCCCTGGACCATCCGTGAGGATTTCTTCTGCAAGTGTCGCTACTGGTAATTCTCCGGCAAATTCAGGTAGCTTACGTACACGACTTTGCCAGCGACCAAAACTTCCTCGCGGTGCTAAACCTTCGGGCGCAGTTATAGGATCGAACGCCGGCAGGGTGAACATGGCGCCACCGGGATTATCCAGATTGCCGGTCACAGTATTCAGCACGTTTATCAACCATTGACAGGCGCCGCCAAACTCCTGAGTGCTGACACCGATTCGTCCATAACAGACCGCACCCTTAGTCGAGGCAAACTCTCTTGCGAGTTCGCGTATTTGATCCGCTTCAATTCCGACGATGGGTGCCACTCTTTCTGGAGTAAACTCGGCAACAAACTCTCGTACGGTCTCGGCACCATTAGCAAAAGAAGGCAGTTTAGTTAACCCTTCGTCGAAAACAATCTCGACTAGTGCCAGCAACAACAGCACGTCAGTACCAGGACGAATGAAGTGGTGTCGATCAGCCAAACGTGCAGTTTCGTTACGACGCGGATCGATGAGTACTACTTTCCCACCTCGCTTCTTGATCTCCTGTAACCGTCGACTCATCCCCGGGGCAGTCATCAAACTTCCGTTCGAGACCACTGGATTGGCACCAAGGATTAAGAAGAAGTTGGTTCGCTCTAAATCCGGAACGGGAAGAAGCAGTTGGTGACCAAACATCAAGTAACCGGCAAGATGATGGGCCAGTTGGTCCACAGAGGTGGCGGAATACTTATTTCGGGTGTGCAGACTGCGAAGAAACCCTGGCGCGAACAGCATTGCACCTGAGTTATGAACGGTGGGATTCCCAAGGTAACTTGCGACGGAGTTTTTGCCGTACTTCGTATTGATGCGTTTGAGATTGTGAGCTACTTCGTCAAAGGCTACGTCCCATCCGATACGCTGCCAACCGTTCTCAGTCCGACGAACTGGATGTTTCAGTCTGTCCTTGTCGAAGTGAATGTCTTGTAAGGCAACAGCCTTCGGACAAATGTAACCCTGGCTGAATGGATCATCTTTGTCACCGCGAATGTCCAGACGCTGATCGGCTTGGACCGAGATCTCAATTCCGCAGATAGCTTCGCAGAGATTACAAGCGCGATAATGAGGGGTATTGTTGTCCGCGGTACTCATGGCAGATTTATCCACAGATTACGCCGGATTCACAGAGTCAGCATATCAGAACAGTGCCCTAATTCACCGCCTGCGCCTGCACTCCCTCATCCGCGTAACCTGTCGATAAATGTAGCCAAATCCAAACAGCTGATCTCTACCAGGGTCAGATCACTCGCGCGACCGAAAACGGAGCAGTGTTTTAGATTGATCTTCAGATTCAATTTCCAGCGCAGCGCCAGCTCCTTCGCTAGCCTCTTCGAGCCACACGCGAGTCGGCTTCTCGATGGTGTGGCTAATATGATCGTCTGCACTCTTACCGATAGCGACGATGATTGTCTCGGAATCATCGTCGTGTGAACCAACGCTCACTCCTTCAAAGGGAAGCTCGCTACCTTCCTGCTGTGCACCAATGTCGGGGCCGAATACCTCGAGTGTAGCCGTCCAACCTTGATGTTCGAGGCTGAAGCGATCGAAGAAATTACGCCACTCCGTTTTGGATATCTCTCTAGTTTGCATAAGTGCTTCCTTTCGTAAACGCTTACGTCAATTAGAACACAAGTACTGACGTTTGCGTTCCTTCTCCGATACAACTCGCCATTGCTAAGAGCTTCAATGGCCCGTCGCGTTTTCTTTTTTGCCAAACACTCGTACGGCGATCGGAATCGTGCTTGCCAGTCCTGACACGAAGAGTGCCCAGCCCAGGTGCTTCCTTCGTTCGTCTTTGAACTTATCAGCCAGTAACAAGCCCGCTCCAAAACCGATCGCTCCTCTAGTGGCGGCAATAATCGCGATCTCGGGAACTGTCAGACTTTTTGTTTCTGAAATACTCATAGAAATCCCCTCCCTTGTTGTTCGCACGTCAGTGTGTTTATTTCTTTCGTGTTCTGGCAGCTTTCTTCGCTGATTGAGAACGAGCCGCCGCTGATCGCTTTCGCGCAACAGCATGAGCGTGCCTGGAGAGCGCAATCGTGCTCGCAGCGCTTTGGCCTTCGTCTTTCAATGCGCGTAGACTTGCGCGCGAACGTTTTGCTGATGTTTTCTTGTTCGCGCTCTTCCCCTTCTTTTCATCACGAGCTGCCTGCTCTCGTATCCTTTTTGACCCTGTTTTAGGTGGGCTCAATTCAACGCCTGCTCGTCTCGCCTTTGAGAGACCGATTGCAATTGCTTGTTTGGCTGATCGAGCTCCGTGCTTTCCTTCTCGCACGTGTTCAATCTCTTCGCGTACAAATTCTCCAGCCTGTGTGCTTGGAGACTTTCCTTCTCTTTTGTCCTTCCTTGCTCGTTCTAAAGTTTCCTTTTCGGGCATGATGACGTCTCCCATTCCGGTGGTTTCTACTCCTGCATGACAGATCTAATTGTTCCCGGAATAAATCACAAAGTTTGCCCACTTTCCTCAGTAAGTTGTCACCGATTTGTATTGGTGTCGTTCCTGGGTGTTGAGTATCAAACTGATAGGTCCGCGATAGAGGGTGTCAGCATAGCCTGGAAAGCCGAGGCTTTTCGAGCGCACCCCAGGATCAATAGCACAAATAGGCCACTGGCTCGTCCAGTGGTCTTTAACGTTCGTCGCTAACCTCGTTCTGGATTCCACTTCCCGCGCGCTAGCGCGCTGAAAGAAAGGGTTAGTCCCTAGCAATGAAGGTAAACACCACTGGGCAAGCCAGTGGCCTCAAGAGATCGTTAAGACAGCGTGAGAATCCATCTCAAGCAACTTTCCCTTCCGTAGTCTTTAGTGAGGACTTCTCCCCGATGAGCCACTTTAGAAAAGGAGCGACGACGATCATACAGATGATCACATAGATGATGACTGCGGCGGCAAGCAGCTTCTTAGGTGTTTCCCCTGCATTCGCGCTGGCAAGGGCGATGGCGATTCCAGGGTGACGAGATGCCGTGGCCAATGCGAGGACAGTTCGCTCTTTAACATCGGGGCCTCCCAGAAAATATCCCACCGCCACTCCTAAGACGGCAAACAGAACCAGTACCAGGACTGTCGTGAGGCTGATGATTGACCAAATCGTCGGCAGAATGGCAATAAGAATCGGTAAGACTGAGAGGATTAGTACGATTCCCCCAATCCTAGCGAGCGGCTCAGCAAACCTCTCGCAAAACCCAGGTGCCAAATAACGGAGCGCCATTCCAATCGCTATTGGGATAATCACCGCCACCATAAGTGTCCTTATGAGGAAGGTTTCGGAAAACTGTGTTTCGCGGACGAAGATTGCGTCAAATACAGCGAACGCAAGCGGGATCATGACTATCGAGAGCAGCGTCACTGCAGCTAGTAACCCAAACGTGAAAGATGTTTCACCACCGGACTTAAAAGCTTTGTTCGGAAACAGCGGCGGTATCGGTGAGACCGAAAGCGCTACAAGGACAACCGCAATCAGCGGATTCACGGTAAAGATCTTGACAAGCAGGATTGCAAAGATCGGCATGACTACAAATATCGCGAGCAGTGCCCTTATCAACCTTCCTGGCTGACGGAACAAAAGCGCGATGTCGCTGAAACTTGCTCGCATGCCCAGACTGAGCACCGAGACAAAAATGCTGATCTTTATTCCGAGTCCGAGTATCGCTAATACGTTCATGATCTCTCCTCCGCGGAATCCCTGGACCAGTGAGCAAAATAAACTGCAACTGCCGTGTTGCTGAGCTGTGCGGCGTTATTCGAATTCTCCGAGTCTCGGCATTGCTTTGCCTCAAAGTCTGAATATAGACCAACCTAGCGCCAAAGGCGCGCTGGTCGTCCGCCAATCGACTTTTGAGGCAAAGCTTCTCGGCACTGAACGAGACTCACTATGGTTGTTTTGTCAGAAGAGCTTCCTTAAGTCTTTCAACGTAAACTTCGCGGAGTCTTCACTCGGTTGGATGACGACTTCTCCGGTGCCGCTGAAGTGCATCTGAGCTGCTTCGCCGCCGCCTTTGCCGATCAAACTCTTCCAACTCAAATCGGTTGCAAGTATCGGTTCCAAACCTTCGGTCCAAGCAACTGTCGCATGCGGATCAGTCAGAAGGTCGCTCCCAGGAGTAACGGGCAAAACCATTACATCACCGTGGGCAGCAATCGCTAAAGAACCCGTCCCGGACAATTTCACACCAAAGACTCCACCCGACGTTAAGCTGAGTTTGGCATCTACCATGAACATGTCGAATTGAAGTGAGTCCTCAAACGCGAGTAACTCGTTTCCGGAAACATTAACGGATTGGCCAGCAAGTTTGATAACTCTTACTGGCCAACCCTTCGTTGCACAATACACAACACCCTTGCCTTCTGCACTGACCAGGGGCGTCTGCGTGCGGAGCAGTTTCTCGCCAATGCCTTCCGCTTTCAGCATAGGCAATCGCTTGAACTGGATGTCACCATAATGTGCGACCATTGAACCAAGCTTTACCAAGGCACGTCCATCAACATTGATTCGCACAATCCGCTCCGCAGATTTGACGAATTTAGAATCCGCTGCGCCGGTGTCAGAAGGAAAATCCGCGAACGGACTATTTTGTTGTTTTTGAATTTCACTAGCCATTTTTGTGTTTACCTCTCTGGCGCAACAGCCTTAGTCAGTACCGTAACGCGGTAGGACTTTATTGCCACTCAGACATCGAGATACACCTCGTCGACCCGATGCTACCGCGTTACCGTGGTGACTTCAGACCGTTAATATCCGATCCATCATCTTGTAAACTCTGCCAATCCTGTCACACGCCTGGCGGTGAGGCCATCGCAGCCCACCACGATCTCTTTGCCACTAACGAGTCGAGCCACACGTCGTCGACCCGACGCTACCGCGTTACGGTACGGACCTCGTTCCACTACGACTCGAGTGATGCGCCAATAATCCGTGCGTTTTATGTTAATTCTCGGGAAAGTTAACGCGGGAGCTGGACTTTAGAAATACCTTGGATCTTGTATTTCCGAGGTTATTTTCTATGTACGGGAGTGAGGTGCGGTAAGCGAGAGTGAATGGTTGGTCAGCGACCCGAATCGAACCCTTCTAAAGGGCGCGCCCCTGGCGACCGCCACTAAAATAAAAACTTTAATGCAAACTGCAACTGCCGCGATGACCCGGAATCTCCCGTTGGAAAGCGAGTGTTGGTGACGCGCCCGAACGCCGGAGTCCCGACTATTCTTCCTGGTTGTCCAAAGCTCGGATGATTAAAAACATCGAACACCTCCGCCCGGAACTGAACACTCACCCGCTCGTTCAACTTCGTATTCTTCAACAAGGAGAAATCAACGTTGCTAAAGCCTGGTCCAATGATCACATTGCGTCCCAAGCTACCAAACCTGGGGACTGCAACAAACGGAGCTGGATCGAACCAGCGATCCACGCTTCCAATGATCGATACTGGACTAGTTACATCAGGGCGCAATGTGTTTACCACTCCGTTTACCGCGTTATTGCTCGTGATGATATTCAGCGGATTGCCAGTTTGCAGTTGAACAATAGTTGCGAACTGCCAATTCTCAACCAACAGATTCCCTTTGAATGGAAGCTCGTATAGTCCATAAAGCGTCAAGCGATGACGCGCGTCAAAGTCCGACAAGCCGCGATCTCCTCGTAGATTGTAGCTGTCCTGCACAGTTATGGTGATAGGTGACGTAAGCGAGTTGTAATCAATCGACTTGGACCATGTATAAGAAGCGTTGAATTGCAACCCGCTAGAGAAGCGCCCACTAATGGACGACCAGAGCGCGTTGTAACTGGAATTACCTGTGCCCTCAACTTGCGTAATGTTACCAAGCGAAGCACCCGGCAAAATCGGGCTCGAAGCCGAAAGGCGTATAAAGGGTCGTGCCCCATTAATGGGTTGGTTGATGTTTCGAGAAATGCGGAGATTCGTTCCTTTTGATCCAAAATACCCGATCATTAGGTCAACGTTCCGGTAAACTTCGCGTTGGATGTTGAGGTTCCAAGTCTGAACATAAGTATTCGTGTAATCATGATCAACCGTAATCGGTGCAACGCCGGCAGAGCCTGCCAGAGTGAGCGCATTTTCCATCCGAACTAACCCTGTGAAGCTCAGTGGTATTGCCAATGGAGGATTAGTAGTCGTATTGAGTACCGTCGTTGACGTTGGCTGCTCAGTCATAATTGCATATGCGGCGCGCACCGAAGTCTTCCCATCTTTAAACGGGTCCCACGCCACACCAACACGAGGTTGAAAGTTTTGAGCGTTAGTCCTGTAAACCTTATCTACATCGGTACCAACCCGCAGGAGCGACACACTGCTCGGATCAAACACAATGAATCGATTAAAGCGTTCGGTAGGCGGCAGGTTTAGTTCGTAACGTAGGCCCAGATCTAGTGTAAGGTTCGACTTCCATCTGAAACTGTCCAGCGCGAATACGTCGAATGCAGTCTGAGCGATACTACTCGCAGTACTCGGGAGTGTGATTGAAAACTGGTTGGCATTGCCAACGATGAAGCTAGCGATACTCGCGAAATTAAAGAGCCCGGTGTCCGTCTGAAAAAAATTGCTGTAGAAACGCCTGTACTCTCCGCCGAGCTTGATTGAGTGCTGCCCAACCAATCGGCTCAACGTGTCAGATGCCACCAAGCTCGTGTCGCCACGGCCTTGAGGTAGACCACGTGGCCCACCAAAGTTGAATGCACCAGTAACATTGATTTGAGGCAATCCAAGTGGTTCGGTGATCCCGTTCAAGATTTGGAAGTTTGCAGGGTTCAATGCGGCCCTTGGAGTTCCCCGGAACGAGAACCGGTTAAAACCCAACCGTGCCTCGTTCACGGTTGAATTGTTAAAGACCTGAGTCAGATTGAGCGTGAAGAGTTGCTTAAAGTTTTTGCGAACGTCGCCGAAGTCCGGAGTGTTATTGCCTAAGAGCGTCGGCTCATTGCGATCGTCTCGTTGCAGCGCGTAATAGCCGTGCAAGCGATCTGTTCTCGTAAGATTGTGACTGATATCGATCGACCATTGGTCCACCACGACATTGGCAGGGGTTGCTCCAACAAAGCGAGGCGTGCCAGATGAATCAACAAAGTTTGCCCGTGGAACCAATTCCACCAGCCTTCGAATCACAGGGTCAGTTATGCTCGACCGCTGCTGATCACTTAAGACTACCGTGTTTAAGTTTACGACTTGTCGTTGTCGCAAACCTTCGTAGGTTGCGTAAAAGAAGGTTCGATCTCTTCCACTGTAGCCAATCGGAGAGTCCCCTTCACCAAAGCGAGGCAGCAAAACTGGCCCACCGATTGAAGCACCAAACTGGTTGCGCTTAAACGGTTGTGCCTGACTGGAATTGAAGTCAAAGAAATTGCGCGCGTCGAGAGCGTCATTGCGGAAGTACTCGATTAGTTCACCGTGGTAGTCGTTGGTGCCAGAACGGGTGGCGATGTTTACTATCGATCCAGAGTTACGCCCATACTCGGCGCTGAACGTTGAGTTGTCGATTCTGAATTCCTGAATACTACTGATTGGCGGTAACAAAGTAATGATGTTGTTGATTAAGTCGTTGAGGTTGATGCCGTTGATCTGGTAGTTGACGTTGTCTTCGCGGTTTCCTGCCGTGTTCATGGCCTGCATTCCCTGGCCTCGTGTCGGTGCGGACAGGTTTCCATTCTGAGGTGGCGTAACCGATCCTGGAACAAGCAGACCGAGGTCAATGAGGTGCCGGCCATTGAGTGGAATCTCCTGTACCGTTCGCCGATCTATCAGGTGGCCGACAGAGACACTCGAATGCTCTAGAAGTCCATTGTTTGAGGTGACGGTTACCTGTTCTGCGGCTTCGCCAACATGAAGTTGAAAGTCTTGTGTGATTCTTCGCGCTACTTCTACGCGAACATCTTCCAGGATCTGGGTTTGAAATCCTCCGGCTTTGACTTCAAGCTCATAATCGCCAACCGGGATAGCGGTGATTTGATATCTTCCATCGGCATCGGTCAAAGTTCTTCGCTCGACTGCGATGGGTCGGCTTACTGCCTTAACCTCGGCACCAACTACAACTGCGCCATTTTGATCAGTAACTTGTCCTTCTATTAATGCGGTGGACTGGGCGCGGGAGGAAATACAAACCAATAGCAGCATGACTATGGCTGCGAGAGAAGAAGGGTAAAATGAATAGAGGGTCATCTAAACCTCGGGCAAGGTCGGTGACAATTACAGCTTTTCTGAGTCGGTTCAGGTTTTGGCTCAGCCTAAATGTTTTTAGATTTTGTGGTTTGTTAGCGATTAGTCACTTGCCACAAGTACGCGCACAGCGTCGCCTTGCGTTCGATCGAACGACATACAATTCTTGTATTGGTAACGAATAAACGGAATACCGTAAATCCCTGATTTCCTTCAGAAATTTACTGGGGAGTGATACTTGTCTTTTAAGCGACTGGCGCGTCCGGGGGTCTCTAATGGTCGAAACCTTAGGAGAGTGATGCTGTGATTAGCTCCCAGCGACGTTCGAGTACACGAGCGGACCATCTAAGTGAAAGAAGATAGAAGGTCAAACATAACAAGATCACGAGAGAGATTTTCAAAACCGCCGCTGGGTCTCCATCCTTCAAAAAGAAGAGTGACAAAACACCGGGCAGACTCCCGACGATAATCCCCATGAATGCGTCGATGGGTGAACCAGACGCAAAACGATAGTTCTGCATCTTGAATGGCTGATTGACTGAGAGCCAGTTGCCATATGACATGAAAGCGAGTTCGATCGAAATTAGAATCATCAATCCCAACAGGCTATTCGCGACACCCAGTCTCCAGATTGCCAGCGGTAGCATTGTGCTGAATAACAAAAATGTAACCAGGCCGAAGGCCAGGTTTTTGCTGAAAAGCGTCTCCCGACTGCTCAGTGGAAGAAGCGCGTAGCGATCCATTCCCATCGGGTTGTCCAGACCGAAGCCATTGAAGGCGAGGCTAATGCACGGTACGAGTAGAAGAGTGACCACTAACCAAAATGCCATCGGAGATGGAGCACTGTTCGACGCCAAATAGATATTGAAAAGCACTACAAGTGGCAAGGCAAAATAGAGATCCAAAAGACGAGAAGCGTAGCGAACATCCTTCCTAAGAAGCCCAAAGTACTTTCCAGGAATCTCGATCGAAGGCAGTAAAAACAATCGCCGCCCGCGCCGGCTTTGCTGCATATACAATCCGACACCAAAAACCCAAACTGAAAGAGCTAGCGCAACGGCCGTCATGCCAAGGAGCGCGAGGATCGAGAGAGCAGCTTGAGACGATACTGCAGCACTCGATACTAAGAAATTGGGGAGCCACCTTTTTACGATGTGAGACGAATAACTCAGTCGACCGGCAAAGAACAGAAAAGCAATTCCCAAACTGACAACTGCTGCGACACCAACCAGGGCCCAACGTCCAGGTTTTATGACCAAGAGATCGGAAACGATCAAGGTGAAGAACAATCCGAAGAAAAGAAACAGTATCAGTGCGACGACTCCCGAAATGGGATTGGCGGCTTTCCAAACAGGATAAATAAGAACAATCCAACATGCACCGACTATCCAACTCACTGGCGAGATAAAGATGGAGGAGAGTCTGACGCAATAAAGGTCGAATGTCGTAAGGGGAAACTGAAGCAGTTCGCGGCTCGAGATGCTTCTTCGCGTCTCGCCCAGGACAGGCAACATCCAAAGAAGAAACAGCAGGACTAAGACAGATTCGTAACGCCTGGTCGTACCGCTTGAAAGTTCACGGGCTAAACCTGGTATCAGCTGCAGGTACCTGACAACCCCTAACCCTGCCAAAAGGACAAGGACACCTACATTATTCCTGGTGAGATGCCCGGCCCGTTGCACACGTCTCCAGTAACCACGCCACTGGAGCTTGATAAGGATGATTATCCTATCCATTCAAACTCCTCAACGGGACGTCGCTCGATATATTCAAAGTAGATTTCCTCGAGCGTCTGTCCCGATTGCGTTACCTGGGCCATATCTTGCTGACACGCAATACGACCGGCGACGATAACGGCAAAACTATCAACCAGACGTTCTACAACCTCGAGGATATGGGAAGTAATAAAAATGGTTACCCCTCGTTTAGACATCAAAGTAAGCAGGTCCTTTATACTGCGCGACGTCACCGGATCGATTCCTTCAAATGGTTCATCGAGAAACAGCACTTTGGGATTATGGAGTAGGGCCATAGCCAGGGCACATTTCTTTCGCATTCCGAAAGATGAGTTCTCTACATATGCATGGCGATCGGCCCAAAGGTCCAGACAGTTCAGAAGTTGTTGCGCGCGGCCCTCGGTGTCTTTATTACTGAGACCATAGATTGGACCACAAAGCTTCAGGTGTTCCCAGATCGTGAGCGAATCAAACAATGCGAGGTCTTCCGGCAATACGCCAATCTTACGCTTAATCTCCAGCGGCGAAGAGGTAATAGATAAACCATCGATCAAGGCATCACCTGAAGATGGTTTAAGAATTCCGGTAAACATCCTCAACGTTGTTGATTTGCCACTTCCATTTGGTCCAAGAAAACCAAAGATACTTCCACGAGGGATGTTCAGGCTCACTTTGTCGACGGCCACAAATTTTCCAAATCTCTTACTAAGCTCAGCTGCTTCAATCATGATGACCAAAACTCGAATACCACCCAGTCGGCGGATGTTTCAGATCCTTTCTATAAAGAAGTACGCCAACGTGCCGGCCCAATCCCACAACGGCAGTTGGTGGTCGGTTCAGATCCTTTCTACAAAGAAGTACGCCAACTTGTCGCCCCAATCCCACCAACGGCAGTTGGTGGTCGGTTCAGATCCTTTCTACAAAGAAGTCCGCCAGCGTGTCGCCCCAATCCCACCAACGGCAGCTGGTGGTCGGTTCAGATCCTTTCTACAAAGAAGTCCGCCAGCTTGTCGCCCCAATCCCACCAACGGCAGTTGGTGGTCGGTTCAGATCCTTTCTACAAAGAAGTCCGCCAGCGTGTCGCCCCAATCCCACCAACGGCAGTTGGTGGTCGGTTCAGATCCTTTCTACAAATGCTTGTTCTCTATCCTCCGGCGCGCTGCGCGCGCAGCATTAGGTGGACACACTTTCAGTAGAAAGGATCTCAACAATCCACCAACTGCCGTTGGTGGGATTCAACGCCCTTTGGAGACGATTTGTCGCGGTTTGCTACGAGACAACACCGTCCGACGCATCTTAGTTCGTCAGCCTCCCCGATAATGTTTCGAGAAAAGGCACTGGCGATCCCAAAGTCCGCATTCGCTTTGGCACGCAGGACTATACCTTGCCCGTGGTTCAGTCAGGCAGCGGCGCCAAGTACCAGGATGGCGACTCCATCTTTTGGAACAAAGGACGCGAGGCGCTCCTCGAGTCGAAGACACTGAAAACAAATTGCGTGGAGAAATGACTTGGTGGCTGAGGTAGCGTCGGGTCGCCGATGTGTAGCATGACTCGTTAGTGGCAAAGAGATCGTCGCGGGGAGATCGTCGCGGGCCGCGATGGCCTCACCGCTAGTCGTGTGACATTATTGTCAGAATTTACAGGATGATGGATTGGATCTTAAAGGCCTGAAGTTAGTATCCCGCCGTCTCGGGATACTGACTTCATTGCCACTACGACTCGGGTTACGCACCGTCGACCCGACTCTAATCCCGAGACATCCGGATACTGGCTTCATTGCTGCGAGCTGTCTTTCTCAAGCAGTCACGGCTGCTAAAAGATAAACACAAGCCGAGCACCGGGAACGACCGTATTATCCACAGTCCTTCGCGTCGGACGAATGAGCTGCAGATCACCCGTCAGCTGCATCCATGGAGTAATGTGAAAGTTATAAAACATTTCGACCTGATGCTCAGAGCGTGGACGTATTCCCCCTAGACTAATCAGGTTCAGGTTGTCTTTGAGTACGCTGCTAAGATCCGTGTAAGCGTAAGAAAAACCAAACTCGTCCTTCGGTCGGCTCTTGATTAGACCATTGCCACCAAGACCAACGTCATAAAATACTGTGATCGGGCTGGTATCCTTGTCGGCGAAGGAGATCTGTGAGAACAATCCCCATCCATCTTTTTTGCCTCGCTCAACGAAGTATTGTCGGAACACGTAACTGATCGACCAGGAACCTCTCTGCGGTTGCACAGGGTTCAGCGCTGGGCCAGGTATGATGATCTGTCTGATAGCATCAAACGGCGTATATTTTTTGGTTGTTATGGCACCGCCAAATGAATGCTTTGCTGTCTTGCCAAAGTACTTCACCGGAAAGAAGACAGTCGGTGCGAACGTCACACCATCTGCGAACAGATCGTCGATACCCGAATCGAGCGTGTGATCATTGGGATCCATCACCGCGATAGTAAAACGTGGTTCGCCACCCTTAACGTAAGCAAAGCTCCCAAGGTTGGTGACGAGTGGGACTTGACGTAAAACAGTCAAAGGGCCGATCTGGGCAATATTGAAGAACTTCTCTGTGCCAGCACCGCCGAAGAACTGCTCATCTATCGTATCCAGTAGGTCAAAACGCCCAAACGAAATGACATATAGATCCCCCTTCGCCAAGTCCTTCGGAATTATCCGGGTAAAGTTTACCGCGGTGATGGCGGGGGAGGTTCCGGCCGCAGATGGAACTATTTCCGCAGTGTTTACCGGGTTGATGGTGCCGACTCCCGGAAGCAGCGGTCCACCGAAACGTACTTCGGACTTGATCTCAGCCGACCACCATTTCCAACCGGCGACTTTGCCAAGATCGAGCTTCCACCACATTTCGAACTTGCCGTTAAGGACGGTGCTTTGGCTAACCCCACCCGAGGCCACCCCTTGAACAAAATTCGACAGCTTGAATTCGAGATCGACACCCTTTTCCTTCCACCGCGTTCGAGTTCCTCCCCAATCACCTGTCATCGTTTCCTGATGCCAGAAATCCGGCGCCGGCTCTGCTGGTTTTGCGGCTGCACCGGCAGCAGGTTCCTGTTCCTCGCTTTTTTCTTTTTCAGCTGCGGAAGCGACCGTGGCCGGGCTAGGGCTAGGAGACGGCGTCGCATCCTGCGCGTAACTAATGCCGGGAATTAACAGGACTGTTATAAAGACTGTTGTAACAACAAACGCTCTTACCATTGAGTACATGTTTCCTCCTCAGGCACGTTGCGGCGTCTCTCGCGCCACACTTCGGTGACTATGTTGCGGGCAGTAGAGAATTCTGCGTCCGCAATAGTCCATTCGTGGGCTGTAAATAAGGGCAAAATGGCCCAAGTGATCAAGATGTGGGGTCGCCGAACCCTCTTACGTTCTCTCAGGGGCTAAGAATTCGGCAACTTGTTTTAACTGGCCGTTAGAAATTACTGCCTCAGGCTTGGCCTTAGGAATACGTTAAATCTGGTATTTGCGTGAGGTTCTTTCATGTACAAGGTCAATCCTGCGTAGTTTTCGTTCTGATTTGGCATCTGTACGCTCATCTTGGGACGAACGTAGACAAGTGGGGAGACTCACGATCGACCGCACAAGCGACTGCCTGGCAGCAGTTTGCGTTCGATCAACACTTCTACCTAACCCCACGAGAGGACGATTGATTTGGTTTGCTCAGTAGTCGTTTCATCATCACTGCGGTTCACGTTGTTGCTCAGCTTGAGGTGGCGTGAATTCGCCGAGAGTTGCACGTACCTGTTGCTCTTTTCCATCCCGTTTGACGGTAAGCGTTACTTCAGTCTGTGGCGCGCTGCTGGCGATCGCGTTGCGAAACGAATTCGAATCGGTAACGGCTGTTCCATTAAGCGCGGTGATAACGTCACCCTTGCGCAACCCCGCTCGTTCGGCGGCACTACCTGGTTGCACTTGATAAACGACCACTCCTGGTCCTTCTCTAACGCCCAGTTTCGACGCGCCCTCCGACGGTATTTTCAAAACGGTTATTCCCAGCTGTCCACGGCGAACTTTGCCGCTTTTGATTAGCTGGTCCATCACTGTACGCGCCATGTTTGAAGGCACGGCAAACCCTAACCCAATGCTCCCACCTGAAGGCGAGAGTATCTGAGAGTTGATGCCGACCAATTCGCTGGCCGTGTTCACGAGCGCACCGCCTGAGTTGCCCTGATTAATAGGAGCATCGGTTTGCAGAAAATCCTCAAAGCTTCCATTGCTCAAGCCTGTCTGGCGTCCCTTCGCACTAACAATACCCATCGTTACTGTTTGGCCGACACCCAGCGGATTTCCAATGGCTAGCACCACGTCTCCGACTCGAGTTCGATCAGAATCTCCTAACGCGATCACCGGTAAATTGCTCGCGTCGATCTTCAGCACTGCCAAATCGCTTGGGGGATCAGACCCAACAACACTTGCACTCAGGGTGCGGTTGTCGTTTAGGTCTACTTTGATTTGATCGGCGCCGTCGACGACGTGGTGGTTCGTTAGGATGTAGCCGTTTGCATCGATGATCACACCTGAGCCCAAACCCTCGCGTGTTCGCTCAACGGGCGCTTCGGGCGCGCCACGATTCCCAAAAAACTGACGAAAGAACGGATCATCGGTAAACGGAAACTGCTGAGGCTGTCGAGCCCTCATTTGTGAATGAATCGTCACTACCGCAGGCGCTACTTTGCTCACGACATCCGCGTAAGACGCGACCGGCATCACGGCAGGGTTTCCACTCGCCGGAGTCGTTATGGTCGGATTGTTTGGTCCAGAATCAGCGGTCGATGCTAAACGCATAGTGCCGGCTTCGCGATTACATGCGCCCATGCAAAATGTAATGAACGCCAAACTCAACACGGTACTGATACTGATGGACCTACGATTACCTGCGAATTCATTTACTCTCATGATTTCCCCCTTTTTCAGATTGCCGAAAGGGCAGTCCTTCGCTACTCCTCCGCGATCCATCTTGTGTACGAAGGAGCGTTTAATTAAGAAGATCTTCCCTGTTGCTCCAAAACTCTGCGTAGGACTCTCTAATACCTACACAGTGTGCGGTGACATCCCGTCGACGGATTTCACCAGGCTATGCAATCTCAATCCAAATACGATCAGCAGAACTCCAAACACTATCGAGTAAGCTCCGATTAGCCATACCAACGCCAGCGCTCCCACGCCGGGATTGAACAGCAATGCAAGACCGAAGATCACCGACGCAACTCCTGCGAGCGCAAGCAGCCATTCTCCCTTGATGTATTTGCGCAATTGGATCGCGGCGACGATTTCAAAAATGCCGGTTACAATTGCCCACGCTGCAATCAAGATCAGAAGGATCAGTGCGGTAATGCCGGGTATCACGAACGCAAATATCCCAGCGGCGACGCTCAGGAGTCCTTCAAGTAGAAGAACCCACCACCGTTTGTTCTCGCTGTGCGACTTAACTCCGGCCGCAATGGCGAACGCACCATCCACCAATGCGTACGCACCCCAAAGGAACACCAGGGCTGTCAGTGTGATGCCCGGCCAAACAAATGCCAGAACGCCAAATGCAATTGCTGCGAGTCCTCGCACTAACAGAGCCCACCAACTACTTGTGTACACGCTAAACATTGATCTTCTCCTTTTATCATCGGGGGTAGACTTAGGGGCTCGACTACAACTTAGGCGGCAATTAGGTCAGTACCGGAACGCGGCAGCGTCGGGTCGACGATCAGGTAGTGTCATGAGATCAGTGCCGTGACGCGGTAGCGTCGGGTCACTGTGGAATCGAACAGTCAGACAGTTGAGGCCGACCCGACGCTACCGCGTTTCCGGTACTGACCTCATTGCCGCCTAACTTCATCCACCCGACGATATCCCGAGACGTCGGGATACTGACCTCATTGCCACGTGATCGATCCATCTAACTTATTTTGTGCCGGCATCAACAGTGGCGCTTTCTAAAGCTTTGAGTAGTGGACGAGGTTCCCAAGATCCATCGTAACGAAATCCGTTAATGAAGAAAGTAGGTGTCCCGTTTACTCCACTCCTTACTCCGCTCATGAAATCTTGACGCACGCGATCGTGGTGGAGGTGGTTCTTCAACTCTCGTCCAAATCTCACACTATCCAGAGTTAACTCTTCGGCAAATCCCACCAGGTGTACTGGATCAAGTAGCTGTTGATTGGCAAATAACAAGTCATGCATCTCCCAAAATCGATTTTGGGCACCGGCAGCTTCCGCGGCTTCGGCTGCATTTTCTGCATTCGGATGTATCTGCGTGAGCGGAAAGTGCCGAAAAACAAACCGTAGGTTGTCGCGCATCGCTTCCTGGATTTCTTTCACGATCAAATGCGCGGCGCCACAGTAAGGGCATTCATAATCACCGTACTCCACTAACGTAACCGGCGCGTCATCCGGTCCTATGATGTGGTCGCGGTTACCGACCGACCGACTGAGTTTTGCCTTCATCCCCGTTGCGCCTGTCGACATTTGGCACCTCCCTTCCCGACAAATTCTCAAGTGCGTTCAGAATTCCGTCTGCGCCAGGATTCACTGAAATCGGTGACACATAGCTCCATGCAATGCGCCCTTCGCTATCAATTACAAAGAGAGCCCGTTCAGTGACTCCCTCACCATCTCGGTAGACGCCGTAAGCTCTAGCAACTTCTCCCTTGGGTTCAAAATCGGAGAGCAACGGAAACCGGAGGTTGCGTTGCTGCCGAAAAGCCTGGTGACACCACACTCCGTCTACAGAAATGCCGAGAAGTTCAGCATTGAAACTTTGAAACTCAGGCAGCACTTCGTTGTAGAGAGCCATCTGGTCACCACAGACTGGGCTCCAATCAGCGGGATAAAAAGCGAGGATCACGGGTTTTCCGCGCAGGTCGCTAAGTTTAAGTGTCTCCTTAGGACTAGAAGAAAGAGTAAACTCCGGCGCTGTAGTGCCTGCTTTTAGCGCTTGTCCGGGATCTTGGCTTCGATTTTCAGTAGGTTGCATCACTGTTCCCCCCACCTTTTCTCCTTGTCTTGTCTCATCGATCTCAGCGCGAATTTGTTTCACACGTGGTGCGATCTGTTCACGAATGTCCGACATGCTTCAGCTTGTCGCGAGGGAAACTAAAGACATAAACCAGATCAACAAACTTGAAACATCTACGCTCACGACAAGCTGAAACATGTCGGACATCACTTCAATCTCTGCTGCATGTCAGCTACCTCGCGATTCAATTGTTCGATACGTTCGACCAGGTCGAGAATGATCGCGGCTCCGGCAAAGTTGACGCCGAGGTCACGCCTCAACCTTTGCATGTGACGCAGCTGAACTACTGCACGTCGCGGTAATCGCGGTTCCTCGTTTTCGCTGTCAACAGTCTCTATGAGACCTTGCTGGACCAGTCGAACTATGAGCGTGCGCCTGGTGCCAACGGTCTCCGCCACAACATCGAAGGTCAATGGTTCATCTAGATCAAAATCACTGCTCCACATCTTCATTATTCGCTTTCGTTTGGCTGTAACGGTTGTAAGCCGGTGTATCGAAGCACCACTTAAAGGTAGTCCGACTTCGACAAGTGCGCGTGTTTCTGCTCCATCCTCACATCGATTTCTTAACCCCGGGGATTAAATCGGGAGACACGCTTCAACTCTTCATACACGCGACGTTCTTCTGCGCTGATGTCTTTCGGAACCACAATCTTTAATCGCACAAATTCATCACCACGCCCCCCTTTGCGCTTATTTAAACCCTGGCTACGCAAACGCAAGCGTTGTCCGCTCTTCGCACCCGGGGGAACCGTCAATTCAACCTTTCCATCGATCGTCGGCGTCTCGACCTTTGCTCCGAGGACTGCTTCCCAGGGAGCGATTGGTAATTCCACTTCGAGATCGTCCCCCTTCACCATGAAGACCGGATGCGGACGTAGTCGAATGTGCAAATAAAGATCGCCGGGCTCCTTGCCATTGCTACCGGTCCCGCCCTGACCTGGTAGCCTTATCGTTGAACCATCACGCACGCCCGCAGGAATATTTACCTCAATTGTCTTCGGCTTTAAGACCTGTCCTGCGCCGTCGCAAGTCTCACATGTCTTGCCATCTTTTAGACCCGTGCCACCACAAGTGGGACAGACCTCCGCCACTTGTGTCTGTAGCGTACGACGCCCGCCGCGATGCGCTTCTTCCAGCGACAACTCAAGATTGGCTTCAACATCCCGACCGCGACCAGCAGGTCGACCACGTCCTCTGGCCGCACCACCAAATAGATCTTCAAAGATGTCATAGCCTTCAGCGCCACCAGTACGAAAGTTACTAAAGTCAAAATCTCCAAAGTCGAATCCAGCTGCGCCTGGTCCAGCAGAGCCTCCACGAGTGGTACGCTGTTCCCCTTCCCATCCCGGTGGCGGCGCTCCCGTTCCAGCTCCCGCCTTTACCGCGCGCCAGTTCTCGCCGTACTGATCGTAGAGCTTTCGATCTTCGGGTTCGGAAAGGACGTCATAGGCCGCTTGCAGTTCCTTGAATCGCTCCTCGGCAGTCTTGTCGCCCGGATTTAGGTCGGGATGAAACTTACGCGCCAGTTTGCGGTACGCCTGCTTGATCTGATCTTCAGGTGCATCGCGCTTTATGCCGAGAACTTCGTAGTAGTCTTTGCTCTTGGCCATAGAAATCGTTCAGTCCCATGAGTCTAGTCACATGAATATCTACAGCCGATTGATTGTCTTCAGCCGTTGAGAAAGTTTCCGTCTTTCTTGTTGAAATTGTGGAATTGCGAGCGATGCTTGGTCATCATTCACACTTTGAGTAGCTTTGACTCAAAAGTCTGATTAGCGTAACGAGGAGCGACAAAGGCGCGGTATGAAAGCCAGCGGCAATCCCGATTCATCGGGAGTCGCCCCTGGGCAGGTCGCATCAATTTAGGCAGCACTGAAAATGCGAAATATCAGTACCCTTAAGCCCAGTTATTACGCTCTTTTCAGAGCTGCGCCACGGACAACTTTTAGCGATACATTATTATCCCAATACCGGTATGAATCTTGACATACAGCTTTGCGCCTTTAACTGTGGAATTAAGTAAGCGAGAAACGATGTCGCAAAAACAACAATTCCCCAAGCCACCTGTACCTCGGATTGAGTTTCGCAACGTTTTTCTAGCTTACGATGATCACGTAGTGCTGGACGATGTGAGCTTTGAGGTTTGGCCTGCAGAGTTGAAATTATTACTGGGCGAATCTGGTGGAGGAAAGTCCACTGTTATCAAACTTGCGCTCGGTCTGGAAAAGCCAGATTCGGGCAAAATCTTTATCAACGGCGAAGATATTACGCAGCTTTCCGAAGGCGAGTTGGACCGCGTTCGCGAAAAAATGGGCATCGTATTTCAGGAAGGGGCGTTATTTGATTCACTCACCGTCTTCGAAAATGTCGCCTACCGTTTGCAGGAAAATGGCGTGGACCAGGCTGTGATCGAACGCAAGGTGGGCGATATGCTCCAGTTTGTTGGACTCGACAGCGTTGAGGAGGAGTTGCCCGCCGAACTTTCGGGTGGTATGAAGAGACGAGTCGCGATTGCTCGGGCCGTGGTGGACCAACCGGAAATTGTGTTATTCGATGAGCCTACCACCGGTCTTGATCCTCCAACCGCAGGGACGATTTGTGAACTGGGTCTAAAACTTCGGGACGTGCTTGGTGTTAGCTCCATCTGGGTCACACATAAGATCGAGGATATCCGCTTCCTGGCGTCAAAGTATCTGGAGGTAACGCCTGACAACAAAACCCAGATTGAGGATGAAGGCGATCGACTGTGTTTGGTAAATACAAGGGTTGTGGTACTGCATCGAGGTCGAATCATTTTCGAAGGGCCGGACGAACAATTCTGGCAATCAAGCGATCCCTTCATTCGTGAATTCCTGGAATTTGACATGATCAGTCACGGAAGTCTTGATCACCCCGATTGATGAAGAGTTCTATAGAAACACCGTACTCGGATGACTCAGATTCGTCCTCACCATAAGGCCCACTCCTGCGGGAAGCTCTGCCCAAAGAGTCGAAATACCACCAACGGCAGTTGGTGGATTGTTCCAATCCTTTCTACAACAAGCAACTGCTTGAAGTTCGCGGAATCCCACCAACGGCAGTTGGTGGATGCTTCAGATCCTTTCTACAAAACGGCTCTTTTTTCTGACCTCCGGCGCGCTCCGCGCGCAGCATAGAGGGAAAGTGATGCTCAGTAGACAGGATCTGAACTATCCACCAACTTCCGTTGGTGGGACTGAAGTCCTTCATACGCAGCGAGCTTGGTAGAAAGGATTTGAAAGTATCTACCCAATGCTTGCGCCACCAGGGACTGAACTCACGATCTTGTAATGACTGATGATTAGAAATTACTGGTTGCGAGGTAGATTGAGGAATACGTTGGCATGTAAGAACCTGCGGTCTAGGCCAGTTGATCTTGGAAGTAGAGTCACAGGTTCATGGATCATGCACGACCACAGACGGACATTTCGCTCCTACGGAGCAAAGACGATGACCAACTCTTAATTGCAGAAAAACGTTATGTGATTGCCCCTGTCGAAACTTCATCTCGCTGGTGGTTTGTATGGATCCGGAGTGCCGGGCGCGATCGGTGGATACTTCTTCAAGCTTACTTCAAAGTCCACCATGACTTTTATAGCAGGGCCAGCTATCCATGAGCTTAGGAGTCCTGTCTGAGGATACTCCTCTTTCGGATCAGTGATGAGGTTGAAAGCCTTGGGCGAACCGAGCTTAGTGGGTGGAGTCCACCAGTCTCGTTGCTCGTCGTAGAAGACTACTTTCCAGTTCCTCCACTTAACGGCCTCCAGTCGATCAGCAACAAATACTGGGAATCCCTCGCGGCTCGACTTGTCTGACTTGCCGAAAAAGAAATCAGTCTGGTCCAATCCATCGATGGGACGATCCTGCGGCACTGATGTGCCGGCAAGCTTCGCAAATGTGGTGAAGGTATCTACCTCGTGCACGATCTCATTGCTGACACGACCTGCGGGAATCCGGTTGGGCCAGCGAATGATGAATGGTGCTCGCAAAGAGCCTTCCATGTGCGTGAAGTAGTAGCCACGCCATCCACCGGAAGATCCTTGCCAGGGCCAGATAGCTTCCGGACCGTTGTCGCTAGTGAAGACAACAATGGTGTTGTCGCGGATGTTGAGCGAATCGATTGCGTCGAGTATCTCGCCAACATGCGCGTCCATTTCAGATAGCGCGTCAGGAAAATCACCAAAGCCTGTCTTGCCTGCAAACTTCGGGTTCGGCAGAGTCGGAAAGTGGACCAGTGTGAAGGGAACGTAAGCATAGAACGGCTTGTTTGCCTGCACATTGCGTTTCATGAAATCGATTGTGCGGCGTGTGATCTCAGTATCGATTAGACGGCGTTGTTCTAGATCATAAACAGCCAGGTCGCGGCTTTGCTCGCCTTTGCGTCCCTCCATGATGTGCTCAAAAGGGATGTTCATTGCTTTGGCGACTGGATCGCTGGGCCATAGCGCTTCGTCTGTCGTCCGCGGGATTCCGTACCATTCGTCGAATCCCTGATCATTAGGAAGACGTCCCTGCTCACTACCGAGATGCCATTTACCAAAGTGCGCCGTCGCGTAGCCGGCAGCAGAAAGTGTTTTGGCGATTGTGACTTCCCACTGGGTTAGACCGTCCTTGCCACCACCAATTGGTACTGAGTGCGTGCCCGATCGAATCGAGAAGCGTCCGGTCATGATTGCCGAGCGGCTCGGACTGCACTGTGCTTCGACGTTGAAGTTAGTCAGTCGCGTTCCTTCGGTGGCGAGTTTGTCTATGCGAGGTGTTGGGGCACCACGAGTGATGCCGCCGCCATAACATCCAACCTCGCCATAACCCAGGTTATCCATCAGAATGAAAACGATATTGGGCTTAGGCTGCGGCTGGGCCACTGATGGACCAAATCGTGCGAGGGCGGAGACAGTCGTGTTGCTGAGTGCGGACACCGCAGCGAAAGAAAGTCCGCAACGTAAGAGATCACGACGACTGAGTTGGTTTTGTTTTGCAGAAAGACTGATGTCGTCCGAAATTAAGGGTTGATGTCGCTTCATTTCGTTTCCCTCTTGCAAACACGTTGCTTTACTTGAAAAGTAACCCAGCACATCGCTTGGAGTGGTTCTTCACTCCGCAGGAGTGAGATGTTTATAGCCCTCAGCCTTGAATCTTCCGGCGCGGTTCGGAGGGCGGAACAAGACTTGGCAAGTACCTTTCTAGATTCGTTCCGCCCTCCGAACCGCGCTGGAGGTCTTGGGTCGGCGAAACTATAAACATCTCACCCCTCCGGGTGAAACCCGCTACGCAACTAATGGTTAAGGGTCCTTCAGCGACCCCAGTTTCTTATCAACTCCCTCGGCGCCTGTTTCGGCGGCAGGATCTTCTTTGCCGTAGCGCGGCAGTACATCATTGGGTTGGCCGCCCGCAAGGTTCGGATATTTCTTCACGCTCTTGCCGTAGGCTGCGACGAATGGTCCAATCTCCTCACCGATCCAGGTGTTCTGCCAAATGATGTTCCAACGCTCTTTCGGATCCGACGCAAGGTTGAACGCCCGTGGAAACGACCAATCTTCGAACGCGCCATCAACGCGGTCGAGACCATCAATGTGCATTTTGTAGTTGCGCCATTTCACAGCCATCAGCTTCTGGCCAAGAAACAGCAGCACATGTTCACGGCTTGATTTCTCTTGCCGGCCCGCAAAAAAGTCGATTTGATCCACTCCATCGATGGGACGGTCCGTTGGAACTTTGCCACCGCTGATGCGAGCCAAGGTGGGAAAGAAGTCGAGCAGAGCGACGACCTGGTTGCTAACACGACCGCCAGGTATCTGGCCGGGCCAACGGATGATGCAAGGAGTCCGAATGTTTCCTTCCAACACTGTGCCGATCTCGCCACGCCACGGACCAGAATCACCAATAGTCCAATAAGGTGTGACTGTAGGCAGTGGCGAAGGACCATTGTCGCTGGCCCAGATCACTACTGTGTTCTTGTCGATACCAGCTGCCGTGAGTGCGTCGAGGATCCGACCCACGTTGTAGTCGTGCTCAAGCAAACTGTCGCCAAACTCACCAGCCGGCGACTTACCTTTGAAATCGGGATGAGCGAGTGCCGGGTGATGTGCGAAGGCAAAAGGTACGTAGAGGAAAAACGGCTTATCACCTTTGCCATTCTTCCCAATGTAATCCACGGCGCGATCCGTCAACTGGCGATCGATCTGCCTGCGCGTGTCCTCGTCATACACTCGCACGTTGCGTGGTGGCTCGCCTTTCTTCGCTTCACGGATGTAATCCACATCCTTGCGCGGCATGCCAGGCTTACCGTTCCAGTAGATGATGTCGGTGGTCTCGAAACCGAACCACTCATCGAATCCCTGATCGGTCGGCAGTCTTCCCTGCCCTGAACCGAGATGCCATTTGCCGAACATGGCGGTGCGATAACCAGCATCGCTCAACATTTCAGCAATTGTGATTTCCCACGGATGTAGTCCACCCGGCGCACCTGCCGCCATCGCTTTACCAATGCCGGAACGTATCGGCAAACGTCCGGTCATGAGCGCGGCACGACTGGGTGAGCATTGATTTTCGACGTTGAAATTCGTCAGACGAAGACCTTCGGCAGCAAGCTTGTCGATGCGCGGCGTAGGTGTGTCGAGGATGCCGCCGTTGTAACAGGAAGGCACACCATAACCGAGGTTGTCCGCCAACATGAAAAGGATGTTGGGTTTCGACGTCGATTGCGTGGGAGAGATTGATGGTCCAATTCGACCAAGTGCCGACGTGTTGCTAATTGCAGATAATGCAGCGAAGGAGAGCCCGGTGCGCAGTACATCTCGACGGCTCAGTTGGTCTCTCGTTTCGCGACTGCGGCCATCTGGAGAGAATGATTGGTCGGCCTTCATTTCTGCTCTCTTCTCGCGGACAGTTTTCACCTTTGAACTTCGCATCAATCTGCTTCACTCCGCAGGAGTGAGATGTTTATAGCCCGAGCCGGCTAAACCTCAGACGCGGTTTGGAGGGGCGGAACGAATCTGGAGAAGTACTTGTCAACTTGTGGTCCGCCCCTCCGAACCGCGGCGGAGGTCTTGGGCCATCGAAGCTATAAACATGTCACCCCTCCGGGGTGAAACCCGCGTGGTTAGGTCCCTCAATGTTTCGGCTAAACCTTCTCGAAGTCTGGCAGCGGCCACGACCGGTCGAAGTAGGGCTCGGTCGGCTGATAGAAGCGGAAATACGCAAACCAATTCTTTCCGGGCACTGTCGGGATCCAGTTCTGCTCGAAACCCGCAGGCGCTGCTGGCCCCGTATAAATGTCCACCGAACCGTCTCTGTTCGTGCGCAGGTCCATACGCGACGAGCGATCGGCAATCTTTTGGTCGTTGACGATCAGCGCGCGCGTGTCGATGTCGTAGAGCGTGACGGACCAGAAAAGTTTGATCGGCGGGTTAGGAGGTACGCGCAGGCGATATGAGTTTCCGCCGTCGAGCCATTCACCAGCCTTGTCTTTGTAGGCGCCTAAGTAAGCAGAATTCGACCCTGGACGCTTCGGCGCCATCGCCGCTCCTGCACCGACCGCTTCATAGAACCATGACGCGCGCTCGTCAAGCAGATCCCAGAACGCGTCGGGATTGTCAGCGTCCAACTGCAGCGCAAAATCCCAGTGCGCATCGGGTCGAAACTTACTGCCCGCGAAGCGGCGGTCAGCCGAGTTGGCTTTGGCCATCGCCTCACCGACCAGTACAGCCTCCGTCAGGATCTTCGTCTGACGGGCGTCAGGTTTGAACGGTTTGCCCTTTTCGAGACCAAGCGGCCGCAGCATATCGTGGAAGAAGACATCGTGCGGTTCGATTGGCTCACGTTGGATCACATCGTTGAGCCGCTCCCAATATTCCATTCCGCGTGGCGGCAAGCCACTCCATGTCTTCGTACCAGTATCGAGGATGTCGGCCTTCGGCGGATTGGCGCGCTGCGCGTATGGATACATCTGGATCTTGGCAAGCGCAGCCTTTGCTCGTTCGGGATCAGCGTCGGTCAGGCGCACACCGAGAAAGATGTTGAAGTTGGGTGACTCACGTACGGTGTAGCCTTTAACATCGTCCGGTACCTTCTGACCAGGTGCGAGGACAAGATACGTTCCTGGAGACTCAGTTCCCGGAATAGTACGTTGCCAGGCATCGCTGATCCCACCTTGAACTCCCTGCTCTGGCATCACCATGATCAATGGACCATCGGAAAGGTCGGCGAACCCGAGGTAGTACGGCGTCGTCGCGTTGGCAGTCAAGATGCCGCGACGTGCTTCGAGCGACAGTATCGAAACGATCTGTCCGTTCTTCGCACCAAGCGTCTCGTTGATGCCGCGCTGCCATGCTGTAAACGAGACCGCGGGAAGCGACCAGAGATAAGCCTGGCAGGCGCGTTGAAAATCACGCTCGTCATAGAGTTTGGTGACGGTTTCGTCAGTTGGATAACCATTGGCGAAATCATTTGTGAACTCGAGTGGTCCAATGCGTGTCTCGAACGTGGTGCCCTGTTGTCCCTTGGCTGTCCCAGTTTGTGTTTTCATTTTCTTACTCCGTTTCAAGTCCTAAAGGATCTGGAAATATCCGCCAACTGCATGTTGGTTGGATTCATTGCTCTCAGTGGATTTTGCGGCTGTGCCGCGATCCTTGCGGAAAGCCTCTGGCTTTCCGGTCCCCTCTTAAGAGGTGTTGAGGCTCTGCCTCAGCGGCATAGCCGCAAGCCGGTAGAAACTGATCGGAAAGGCACAGCCTTTCCGCAAGGGACGCGGCAGAGCCGCTCAAATGCCAGCTGCAGTCGAGCAATCACGACCCAACAGTTCCGACTCGGATAGCCCTTGACGGACTCCACCGCTCAAGGTAGAGCATTGCTGTTTTTCATCTTTTGCTTCCTCAGTTGGCCCTTTCTATGTCCGGCAATTTCCACTTCTTCTCGAACAGCGATTTTTCCGGACCGTAAAATCGGAAGAGAACTTCGAAGCCGCGGTCTACTTTAGTTGGAACCCAATTCGACTCTTTGCCGGCTGGAGCTGCTGGTCCAAAGAATACATCGACCGAACCGTCGGCATTCTTTTGCAGTTCCGGATTTTGCGATGAGCGGCTGGCTCGATTCACGTCGCGGATCAATCCATGTGTCGCGCGATCGTAAGCGGTCGCCGACCAGTACTGTCGGACCGGCACACCTGCCGGCACATTGAGGCGATAGGTGCTGGCACCATCAAACGGCAATCCTTCCTTGTCGCGGGTCGTCATCAAGTAATACGACCCGGCCGCCGGTCGCTTGGGACAGAAGAAGGCCATCGTATAAGTCATTCCGCGGTCGTCGACCGGGTAGCTGTCGGGGTTTGCGAAGAAGCTCTGCATTGCCTTCAACATCTCGGGTCTGGCCGGCAACGCCCAATGTCCGCCGTCATAAAATGGCGGAGCAAGGCTCGCTTCATATTTGATGTCGAGCCACTCGTGGGCTTCCTGCGCGGCCTGGTTCAGGATCTCGCGTGTCCGTGCGTCGGGATTAAACGGCTTGCCTTTCTCGATGCCCAGTGTTTTCAGCGTGTCGATCATCAGGCGGTCGCGCTCGAGCCAAGGTTCACTCTCGATCATGCGAGCGAGCGACTCGAAGAACCGCACGTCGTAAGGAATGTTGGCGTCGAAGACGACGTCGGCAGCATCAAGCCAGGTCGTCGGCGTCGGATTAGCCGCGGCCGAGAGCGGGTAGAAGCGGATGCGTTTTCCATACTCGACGGCCTTAGTGAAATCCTCAGCACTGCCGCTCTTCAGGATCGAACGCAGCAGTGCGTAACCTTGAAAGGTCTGGCAAGGCAGAGCGATATATCCCTCGGGCACAGCGTCTTTGTAGCCGGGAGGCAGGATCAAGTATTTGCCACCCTTTCCCGCGTCGACGCCTGCTGGCCCAACATCCTCAAGCGGCGTTTGCCACACGTCCATAATGCTGCCAGTGATCGAGCCACCGTTGGCCGGCGGGATCTCGATGACCATCGGCCCCACAGAAGTGTTGAAGAAGGGCATCATGTAGATCGCATCCGGATTGGGCGTCAGCGTCTGGTTCTTCCAGTCGAGCAAACGGGACCAGTAGACGATCTGATTCCAATCGCCCTTAGTCTCGCGCACCATCGCCTGGGACATGAGGTCGGTATTTACGGCCGGCATGCCCCAGACAACAGCCTCGACCGCGCGGCGTTGAATGGCACGCTCGGCGAGTTCGGTCGAACTGAACTCTTTGGTCTTTTCAGTCTGTGCTTTCATTTCGAAACTCCTTATTACTGCGCGTTGTTGCGCGAATCCTCGACACCGCTCTTTCAACGGCGGAAGACGTTATGAAACATCAAGGTCTCCTTTCGTCGTCACCATCCGAACCAACCGCAGATTTCGTGAATGAAGCTGACTTAGAATTCCTTTGATTGCTGACGTTGATCAGCTTTCACAGCGTTGCGGCTTTGCCGCCTCCCTTGCGGAAAGCCTCTGGCTTTCCGCAGCGGTACTTTAAGACTCTTGAGGCTTCGCCTCGGCGGCAGAGCCGCATGTCTCTTGAAGAGCTGATCGGAAAGGCAAAGCCTTTCCGCAAGGATTGCGGCACAGCCGCTAGTTCCAACTCAAAGTCTCTTACTGTCAAATAGTCCGTTTAACTCTGAACCCTGTTCTCTCCTTTTATTACTTGAAACCCTCTATTGTTTAGCCATCGCTACCATAAATTTTTCCTCAGGCGTTATGAGGTGGTTGTGATCGTCGGCGGCGGTGTCCGTGTCGAACTCGACCCATTTGACGTCGCCCGTAAAATAACTCGCGCCATTCTTTGGATAGTCCGTTGTAACGGGCGATCCAGCCTCATGGCCCACGTCCAAAGACTCCTCACCGAAGGCAAACGGTTCGGTTCGCTCGATGCGCCCTTCACCCGCCTTTTTGCCGTCTACATACAAGGAAACTTTTCCGCCCTTCGCGATGCCGCCTCCATCGTATTTGAACTCCATTCGTACCTGATGTTCGCCTGCGGGTATTGCTTTGGTGCCCTCGACATAAGTTTCCTCAAGACCGAAGAAGTTGTAACAGAACTTAGGCTTGCCTTCTTTTGTGTACAGACTCCAGCCGCCTGTCACGCCTCCCACGGCGACGATCACCCCGTTGGCACCGGATTTTGGCACGTCAATCTCAGCGGTAACGGCATACGATCTGTTGGCCATATTCACCATCGCCAACGAAGGCACACGCGTCAGGCCGCCGTAAACGATCTGGCGGTTACCCTTAATCAACTCGGGACGTCCGGCTATTTTGGAATCGCCTCGTTCGGCGAAGCGATCGTCGAGTGGAAGGACGTTGTATTTCGCAGCCTCGAGTAGCCAGAGCTGCTGTAGCCGGTGCAAAACCTCCGGCTGCTCCTTTGCAAGGTCCTTCGCCTGAGACCAATCCTTCGAGGTGTCATATAGTTCCCAAACGTCATCGTCGAACGCGATTGTCTGGACTTGTCCGGTGTCCCAGGGAGTACGGTGCTTGGTCACGGCGGTCCAGCCCTTGTGATAGATGCCGCGATTGCCGAACATTTCGAAATACTGTGTCTCGTGTCGTTCGGCCGCGCTTGCGTCGTTAAATGAGTACGCCATGCTGACGCCTTCTATGGGACGCTGCATGACGCCGTTGACATATAGCGGCTGCGGCAGTTTCGCCAGATCGAGAACCGTCGGAGCGACATCGATTACATGGTGGAACTGAGTGCGTATTTCGTTCTTGCCATCGATACCGTTTGGCCAGTGAACGATCGTGCCGTTTCGGGTTCCGCCCCAGTGCGAGGCCACCTGCTTGGTCCATTGATACGGCGTGTCCATCGCATGTGCCCAGCCAACTGCGTAGTGGTTATAAGCGGTCGGAGAACCAAATTCGTCGAGCCGCGGAATCAAGCTTTCTGCGGTTTCAAGCGCCCCAAAACCGCCCAGCGTCACCATCTCGTTGAAGGTGCCTTGTAGCGATCCTTCTGCCGATGCCCCGTTGTCACCGATGATGAGATAGATCACCGTGTCATCGAGTATCCCGAGATCCGCCAACGCGTCGATCACTCGTCCGACATGATGATCGGTCTGCTCCATGAAGCCGGCGTACACTTCCATCTGACGACAAATAACCGGCTTCATTTTTTTATCGACGGCATCCCAGGCGGGAATCTCTGCATGGCGTTTCGTCAGTTCACAGTTTTTAGGAATGACACCGAGTTTTTTCTGACGAGCAAACGTCTCCTCGCGTAACTTGTCCCACCCCTGATCAAATTTGCCTTTGTATTTGTCCGCCCATTCTTTTGGAACGTGATGAGGAGCATGCGTTGCACCGGGAGCATAGTAGACAAAGAACGGCCGGTCGGGAGCGAGTGCCTTTTGTTGACGTACCCAGGCGATTGTGTGGTCGGCGAGATCTTCGTTGAGTGTGTATCCTTGCTCTGGCGTCTTTCGCGGCTCGACACGAGTAGTGCCTTCAAACAAGTTCGGATAGTACTGATGTGTTTCCCCGCCTACGAAGCCATAGAAGTACTGGAAGCCGCCGCCGCCCGTGGGCCAATGATCGAATGGTCCAACTGCGCTACTTTCCCAAACAGGCACTTCGTGGCATTTGCCAAACTGAGCAGTTGAATAGCCGTTTAGCTTCAGCGTTTCGGCCAATGCGGCGCACGTGTTCGGCTTCATGGAATTGTTTCCGGGAGCCGAAGTTGCAAATTCGGTAATCGCACCCATTCCGACCGAGTGATGATTACGTCCGCTTAGCAACGCCGCGCGTGTCGGTGAACATAACGCTGTTGTGTGGAACCGCGTGTATCTCAATCCGCCTTTCGCGAGCTTTTCAAAATTCGGCGTCTGACACGGACCGCCGAAGGCCGACGACGAGCCGTAGCCGGCATCATCGATCAAAATCACCATCACATTTGGCGCTCCGTCAGGAGGCGATATCGGCCGGATCGGCGGATATTTTGTGTCGGGATCCTTTGCATCAAAGGTCGTGAGACTGTTCGGCGGAATATCGGGTATAGGCAGCACGCTACGCTGAACGCTGTCCTGCAATTTACCGCCGAAATTAGCTCCGCTTTTGGGCTGTTTGGTTTTCTTTTTGTTGTTAGCCATTATTTTCTTTCCCCTTATTGCCGCTTCACCGCCACGAAATCACACGAACCAACACGAAGAGTGGCTCTTCTCTTATTACGCCAAAGGCGTTCGCCAATTTCAGCCCAGGGTTGCTTCAACCCTGGGTCAAACCAAATCGCAAGAATCTAAACACCGAAGGTGTTGGCTAAGGCCGCTCGCCAACTCTTTCAGAGTTATTAAACGTTCGCATCGCCTAACACAGGGTTGAAGCAACCCATGGGCTGGAATTAGCCAACGCCTTCGGCGTACTGTCCCTCATCACCGCTCAATTTTTCCCCCGACTTTCGATTCACTTGTTATGTCGTTGTTGTCGTCATGTGTCTTCCTGAGTCTTATATTCGCTTCACCGGACCGCAGGCGATATGAACCAGAGGATCGGCGTGCGCCGTATAAACGCATCGTCAGGTTGAAACTTCATTGCGGAGCGGGTAGCCAGTTGGAAGTGTCGTTCGGCTTCTCGTTCTGGATGCAAATGGTGATGGAGCCGTCCTTGTCGGTCTTACCCCCCGCCGGCCGCGGCGGCCATTTTGTCGTTGGCCTGCTCGATGGTGAACGACGCCGCCTTCTGCCGCGGCGGAAACGCTTTGAACGTTTTCATGAACTCACCCACGACCGACGAGGCTGCCAGGACCAGGTAGCCCTTACGAAAGACCCAGTCCCAATATGTGTTCGAGGTGATATCCGCGCGTTCGTAAGGATCGGTGCGAAGGTTGAACAGCTTGGGAAGCCGCAGCGGTGTGAAGGGCTCGGCCCAAACTCCAAGAGTCCCCGTGAGACGCTGCTCCATGAACACGACCTTCCAGTTGTCAAAGCGCACACCGACCACGTCCCCGTCGTCGCTGAAATAGATAAACCCCTTGCGCGGGCTCCGTTCTCCCTCCTTGGTCAGGAAAGGCAGAAGGTTGTAGCCGTCGATGTGTACTTTGTACGTCTTGTCGCCGGCCTTATGTCCCTTCTTCAGCTTCTCGACGATGGCCGGCTCGCCTGCCGCCGCGAGGAAGGTCGGCAGCCAGTCGTGATGTTGGACAATATCGTTCGCAACGATACCCGCGGGAATCTTGCCCGGCCATCGCACGATCAGAGGGATCCGGAACGCCCCTTCCCAGTTGGTATTTTTTTCGCTGCGGAACGGCGTCATCGCGCCATCGGGCCAGGTATTCATGTGCGGCCCGTTGTCCGTCGAGTACATGACGATCGTGTCCTCAGCGATCCCAAGTTCGTCGAGAAGGACGAGCAGATCCCCAACGACCTTGTCGTGGTCGATCATCGTGTCGTGATACGGCGACTGCCATCGACCCGCCTGCCCGATGCTCTCCGGCTTGGGATGTGTGATCGCATGCATGTGCGTGGTATTCATCCACACGAAGAAGGGCTTGCCGGCCTCGTGTTGGCGCTTGATGAAATCTTTGGCTGCCGCGCTCGTTTCGTCGTCTATCGTTTCCTGGCGCTTGATGGTAAGAGGGCCAGTGTCCTCGATCTTCTGCTTGCCGACCTTGCCCCACCGCGGCTCGTCGGTCGTGTCATTTTTATCGGTTGCCCACGAGTGGATCACTCCGCGCGGGTCGAATAGCTTGCGGAACTCTGGGAACTCTTTCTCGGATGGATAATCCGGGTCTTCGGGAACTTCCTCGGCATTCAGGTGATAGAGATTGCCAAAGAATTCATCGAAGCCGTGCACTGTAGGCAGAAATTGGTTGAGGTCGCCCAGATGGTTCTTCCCGAACTGCCCTGTCGCGTAGCCGAGCGGTTTGAGCAGCTCGGCGATCGTTGGGTCCTCCGCCGACAGGCCTATCGGCGACCCGGGAGCACCTACCTTGGAGAGTCCGGTTCGATAACAGCTCTGGCCGGTAATGAAAGAGGACCGCCCAGCCGTGCATGATTGTTCGCCGTATGCATCGGTGAACATCATGCCTTCCTTGGCGAGGCGGTCAATATTGGGCGTTTTGTAGCCCATAAGTCCGTGTGAATAACAGCTCAGATTCGAGATGCCGATGTCATCACCCCAGATGACGAGAATGTTTGGTTTTTTTTCTGCCACTTGCTGACTCCTTTCATTTGATCCCGTTAGAAATTCGCGTCCTTATTGCAAATCAGCCGCGCGCAATCATGAAACGCTTTTCGCGAATCTGATCGCTGGTTAATGAGTCTGCTCGTTAGACTGCTTTTGCTCTTGTGCCCATGACTCTTCCTTCTGGGCGATTTTTTTGAATGACTCCCATCTCTTCGAAGTCCGGCGGCTGTGCCGCTCTCCTTGCGGAAAGGCTCTGCCTTTCCGATCGCTTACTAACGCGATTGAGGCTCCGCCTCGCCGTCCTTGACGCATGTCTGTTCAAAACACGCCGGAAAGGCAGCCTTTCCGCGAGAATGCGGCCGAGCCGGCACTTGCCAACTCTGGTTGAAAATGATTTCCTGCGGCGCAATTTTGCGGTGCGTCGTTCGCTAATCGCGCGACATCGCTGCGACCATGTGTCGTTCGACATCGATGTAGGCATCATCAGCGACGTCAAAAACTACCTTGACGATCTTCCCGCCAGTAAACTCAAACTTTGGCTGGTAAGCGGTGCTCACTGCGTCGCCGCCGTCATAGCCGATACATAGACCTTCACCGCACAGAGAGAAGTGTCCCGTTTGCGTCTTAATCTCAGCTTCCGCGATGACCTTGTCGTCGACGTAAAGCTTGAGTGGACCATAAGACTCGTTGTACTGCCCCTTTCGCTTCTTTATGAAATCCACACCCACGACGTGTTTACCTGGACCAGGCGCCGGGCCGGTGATGTGGGTCTCGGGCGGGATGCCAAGGAAGTTGTAGGCGTATGTTAGCTGGCCATCCTTGATGAAGAGAGTGTGTCCGCCAAACCGCGAACCATGGGCAAAGATCACACCTTCAGCTTTATCAGCTATCTCGACCTCCGCGAGGATCCTGTAAGAGACGCCGTGCACGTTTGCAGCCGAGCGTTCCGGGATCTGAGTAGTGTTTGGGTAATAGGTGTACTTACCGCTTGGGGGAACAGGAACGTGGAATTCGAGGGCTACAAATTTCTCTAAGTCCTTTCCGACCACAGCCATGTCGTTAAGTGGAAGCACATTGTATTTCTTCGCCTCCTCCATCCACAGATCAGCCAACTCCTTTACTTTTTCCGGGTACTGTTCTGAGAGGTCCCGCGCTTCCGAACGGTCTTCGTCTGTGTGGAAGAGCTGCCATTTGTCCTTGTCGAAATTGCTCAACCCGCTTATTGGTCCATGTTCGGTTACAGCTTTCCAACCCTGGTACCAAAGGCCTCGGTGGCCGAAAATTTCGTAGTACTGGATTTCCTTCTGCGTCGGAGCCTTCGCGTTATCAAACGAATACCGCATCGACACTCCAGGAAGAGGCGACTGTTCCACGCCGTTAACGACCTTCGGCATTTTCACATCGCAGCAATCAAGAATCGTCGGCACGATGTCAGTGCAATGATGGTACTGACTGCGCACTTCACCCTTTGCTTTGATCCCTTTCGGCCACGAGATCACCAGTGGATCGCAAAGTCCACCTTGATAGACATATCGTTTGAACATTCGAAACGGAGTTGAGAAAGCGGTCGCCCACCCTGTCGGATAGTGGTTGTAGGTGTCTGGTCCACCCAGCTTATCCAACAGCCGGAGGTTCTCAGACATTTCGTCAGGCCAGCCGTTGAAAAACTTGTTCTCGTTGACTGAGCCATTTGGACTGCCTTCGCCCGATGCGCCATTGTCAGCGCAGTAGATGACTAGCGTGTTCTCGAGCTGTCCTGATTCCTCGAGGTAATCGATGATGCGTCCAACCTCCACATCTGCATGTTCAGAGAAACCCGCGTAGACTTCTGCCATACGGGAGAACAGTTTCTTTTCTTCAGCTGACAACGTGTCCCACGGACGGACTGAGTCGCCTTTGCTGAACTTGTCAGGCGGCATCGGATTGATAGGTGTGAGCTCGGTGCCTTCGGGTAGAATTCCTTTTGCGATCATCCGCGGCAGAACCCACTCGCGGTAGGCCTCATAGCCGTCGTCGAATTTACCCTTGTACTTGTCGATGTATTCCTGCGGAGCGTGATGCGGGGCATGATTTGCCCCGGGGCAAAACCACAGGTACCAGGGTTTATTCGGTTCCGTCTGTTTGGAGTCCTGGATGAATGCAATTGCCTTATCTGTAAGATCCTTTGAAAGATGGTAGCCATCCTCAGGGCCGTAAGGCGGGTCAATGTAAGTGTTGTCCTGGGCCAGGTCTGGGTACCAGTTGTTCGTCTCACCACCGACAAAGCCATAGAAGCGATCGTAGCCCTGGCCGAGTGGCCAATTCTTTTTCGATGAACCCATCGTAAATTCGTCGATAGGCGTATTGTGGTTTTTGCCGATCCAGAATGTACTCCAGCCTGCGTCGCGGAGAACGGTCGCCATCGGTGCATGCTCCGGTGGGATGTGGGAGCTGTAACCCGGAAACCCTGTTGATGATTCGGAGATCGACGCGAACCCATTCTGATGGTGATTGCGTCCGGTAAGAAAGGTTGATCGAGTAGGAGAGCAAAGAGCAGTCGTGTGCCATTGCGAATAGATCAGCCCATTGTCTGCCAGTCTTTGCAGAGTTGGCATCTCGATCCGCCCGCCGAAAGGCGACCATGCCGCAAGGCCCGTGTCGTCATAGAGCACGACCAGAACATTGGGTGAACCTTTCGGAGCTTTGTCGGCGAGGAAAGCGTCCCAGTCCGGCTTCGAATCGCGAATATCAAGATTGATGGTTCCTTTGAATTCTTTAGGCATGTTCTGTTTCTCCTTTTACAATTCCATTTGGTACCCAGTTGAAGAATGATTTGTACATTCACTTCACTTCTTCGATCTCGCCGGGCCTCCAGGTCTTGTCGAACCATGGTTCGGTTGGTCCGTAGAGTCGCAGGATGGAGAACCAGTTCTTGCCTGACACGGTCTCAATCCAGTTGTTCTCTTTTCCCTTGGGCGAGCTTCCCGGAGGGCCGAAGTAAAGATCGACCGAGCCGTCAGCGGTAACGGCGAGCTGGTCGCGTTTGTTGTTTCTGCTGGGGAACGGCTGGCCGGTCTGGAGTTCGGAACGCGTTTGCGGGTCGTACACGACTACCGACCAGAAATCGTTCGCCGGAACGTTGCCCGGGATGTTTAGCGTGTAGGTCTTGGCTCCGATCAGGTCGTTGCCCGCCTTATCAGCGAAGACGACCGCGTACTGCGATCCTTTGCCGATCATTTTCATTGTCATTGCAGGCGTGTTCACCGTCGCGGCGTAAAAGAACATCGTGCGCGCGTCGAGATCGCGACCGCCGATTCCATCGCCGCCGAGCCAGCGGTAATCGCCTCCGATGAACGCCGACTTCCATTGGCTGCCCTCGTAGATGAAAGAGCGCGGATCGCGCGAACGAAACGTGATCGATCGGGCGGCGGCGTTCCCGAGAGCAACGGATTCCGTGAGGGTCTTCTTCATCCGCTCATCCGGAGCAAAAGGCTTGCCCCTGCGGATACCGATGCTCGCGACCAGACCACGCAGCTCTTCATCAAACGCTTCGAGCGGTTCCTTCTGGATGACGCTGTCGAGTTCCTCGTAGAACTTGAAGGTGTTGGCGTGAATCGTATTGAAGGGCACCCTGGAACTGTTGATGAACTCCATCTTCGGCGGGGCGGCAGCGCTCGCCAACGAGTAGATCTTCAACCCTTCATGAAACATCTTCGAAGCTGCGTCTGGTTTACCGTCGACGAGGAAGCCGCGAAGAATCAGCCAGTTCACATACGACGGCGAACGCGCAACGAAATACTCACCTCCGTTTTTCACGTCCTTAGGCAGTTCGCCTTTGAATGATTCCGGCACGATGAGGTATTTGCCTCCCTTGCCAGCGTCGGGGCCAGGGGCTCCCATGTCGATTACAAACCGGAAGTACGCATCGTTGACGGTGCCAGGCCCGCAACCGCGCGGGATCTTAACGACGGTTGGTCCATCACGCTCCAGGTCCAGAAAGCATGAGGCATATACGGTGTCGGTATTACCCGTGAGCATCAGCGGATCGGAATCGAGCATGTCGGCCAGAATGACGACCTGGTTAGACGTCGTCGCCCCACGCTCGACGTTACCGCGGCGCAACGCCTCGATTGACGTGGCGGGAATAAAGTTGAGGAAGACCTCCACGCCACGCATAAAGTCGAGACTGTCATAAGCGAGTTGTGACGTCTCCGGTGTGGGCACGCCGTCTACGAACTTGAACATCCCGAGACGCGTTTGGACCATATCGGGCGTCATAATCTCTTCGGGGATTTTGTTGTTGTAATTTTTCGTTACTGGTCCAGCTTGTTGGACCGACTGTTCTTTTTGCTGCTGTGTCTTCATCCTTTTCTCCTAACCTGTGTTTCTTTCCAAGAACCGATCCACCCGCATCACACGAACCAGCACGAAAGGTGGCCAAGGTTTCGTGTACTTTCGTGGATCATTCTTAGCTTTGCATCATGTCTTTAGTTGGCAATGATGAGTGTGCTCAACGGTTGACCCGACGCTACCGCGTTACGGTACTGACCTCATTGCCACATCGAGTAATTCGGCAATGATTCACTGTCGCGCCATAGCAACCATGAATCGTTCCTCGGCGCCGATCTTGTGATCTTCATCTTTCGAGGCAGCGTCAACATCGATCTGCACCCAGTTGACCTTGCCATTGAACTTGTTGTCGTTCGGGGGATAATCCGTTGATACCGGCTCGCCGACGTCGCAACCTACATCCATCGTTTCGTCCATCGAAAAGAGGAAAGCATGCGTGCGAGTGATGTGACCTTCACCAACCTGATCGCCATCCACATACAGCGTCGCAGTGCCGGGCTTGCCAAGACCGCCACCGTCGTACGCGAACTCCATGCGCACCTGGTGCTTCCCTTCAGGAAGTTTCGAGCCTGCCATCACCTGCGAACGGACCAAGCCAAGGAAGTTGTAGTGGTACTTGAGTGTTCCCTCATGAACATAGAGGCTCCAGCCACCCATGTGTCCACCCTGAGCGACGATCACGCCCTTCACACCTGACGACGGGATTTCCAGATCAGCAGTGACCGAGTGCGACTTGTTCTTGATATTGATTGCGGTGTTCTCGCCTAACCGTCTCATTCCTGCGAAGAGAACTTGTCTCTTGCCGTGTACAACCTGCGGACGGCCCGCGATGTCCGGGTTGGTGCGTTCTGCTTTGCGATCGTCGAGTGGGAAGACGTTGTACTTCGAAGCCTCGAGGTCGAACAGTCGTTTCATCTCCGAGACTTTCTCAGGCATCTCGGCGGCAAGGTTGTGAGCCTGGGACCAGTCCTTCGTCGTGTCGTAGAGTTCCCAGACGTCTTCGCTAAGCGGTGGCTGTGCTCCAACAACAACCCAAGGCAGATTCCCGTGACGCGTTACTGCCGTCCAACCTTTGTGATAGATCCCGCGATTGCAAACCATCTCGAAGTACTGTGTCTCGTGTCGCTCTTCTGCTTTCGAATCGTCAAACGAATACTTCATGCTGACACCGTGAAGCGGTTCCTGCATGACACCATTCACAAACGTTGGAGCGGGTAGACCAGCAGCTTCGAGTACAGTGGGAGCGACATCGATCACATGGTGAAACTGCGATCGGATCTCATTTTTTGATTTGATCCCTTTTGGCCAGTGAACGATCGTGCCGTTGCGCGTGCCGCCGAAGTGCGATGCGACCTGCTTGGTCCACTGATATGGCGTATCCATGGCATGAGCCCAACCAACTGCATAGTGATTTTGCGCCTTCGCGGTTCCGAGCTCGTCAATCTTCTGGATCAACAACTCAGGTGTCGCAAGGTCCGGCGCTTCGGCAGCTGCTTTGTCGTTCCATGCACCAATCAGCGAGCCTTCTGCTGAAGCTCCGTTGTCGCCGATGATGTAATAGATGAGTGTGTCGTCTTGTATTCCGAGATCGGCAAGCGAGTCGATGACGCGGCCTATGTGATGGTCGGCAAACTCGAGAAATGCTGCGTAGATCTCCATCTCGCGTGCGAGCACCGGGCGCATTCTTTCTTCAGTCTCTTCCCATGCCGGAATATCCTTGGGCCGAGGAGTTAGCTCGCACTCGGGAGGGATCACGCCAAGCTCTTTCTGGCGTGCAAAGGTTTCTTCACGCACTTTGTCCCAACCCTTGTCGAACTTACCTTTGTACTTTGCGCTCCAGTCTTTCGGCACATGGTGAGGTGCGTGCGTCGCACCTGGCGCGAAGTAAACGAAGAACGGTTTGTCTGGCGCAATCGACTTCTGCTGACGGATGTAACTGATTGCCTTGTCGGCAAGATCTTCCATCAGGTGATAGCCTTCCTCGGGTGTTCGCTCTGGTTCGATAGGAGTTGTTCCTTCGTAAAGCGCCGGGTAGTACTGGTTGTTCTCGCCGCCTATAAATCCGTAGAAGTGTTCGAAGCCAGAGCCGGTGGGCCAGTGGTCGTATGGACCGATTGGAGTCGCTTCGAAGACAGGTACTTCGTGGCATTTACCAAACTGTGCCGTTGAGTAGCCGTTGAGTTTGAGGACCTCTGCAAGTGGTGCACAGGTGTTGGGACGCAGCGAGTTGTAGCCAGGCGCTGACGTGGCGATCTCGGTGATGCCGCCCATACCGACAGCATGGTGATTGCGACCGGAGAGCATTGCTGCGCGCGTGGGCGAGCAAAGCGCTGTAGTGTGGAAGCGGTTGTACTTTAGACCGCTACTCGCGAGCTTTTCAGCGTTTGGAGTCTGACATGGACCGCCAAACGCGCTTGATGCGCCGAAGCCAACATCGTCAAGCAGGATCACGAGCACGTTAGGCGCACCATCAGGTGGACGAAGTTGGCTAATCGGTGGGAATTTTGTCTCCGGATCCTTAGCGTCGTAGGTGGTTAGACCGATGGGCTTACGATCAGGAATCGGAAGAACCGAGCGTTGAACCGAATCATTTGCTGCCATGACTTTCTCCTCATGTAGATCGAATCGTGGTTAGCTTTGACTAAAAGGCCGAAGGTTGCCCGTCATTCCGCACCGGACTTCACAGACTGTGTGAAAACAACGGATCGCAGTGGCGAGAGGTCAGTACCGTCACGCGGTAGCGTCGGGTCCGTGATCCATATCTTGGCCCATGAAACGCAAAGTGACCCGACGCTGCCGCGTGACGGTACTGACCTCTTCCCACTGCCGTTCGAGTTTTCACACGGTCTTGCCGATACTCCTAACGGAAATCGGGCGTTAAGGTGACGTCGAGATATACATTTCACGCCGGGATGACGAGCGAGTCTCGCCTGTTGTTCTACACTTGCTCGAAGTCCGGCAATGGCCAACTCCGATCGAAGTAAGCTTCTGTCGACTGATAGAACAGGAAATAGGCAAACCAGTCCGTCGGGCACGGTTGGAATACGATTCTTCTCAAAACCAGCGGGCGCCTTTGGTCCACAATAGAGATCCACCGCAACATCGTCGTTCTTCTTTAGATCCATTCTGATGAACTGGCAAAAATATCCCTGCGAGGAGGATGGAAACTGTGCACACACAACCCTTCCCTTCAATATTCAGGGACAACAGATCCGAATCTTTTACTTTTGACATAAATTACGCCTCCGTCTAGTCCGGTTGGAATACCTTGAATCTTGTATTTGCAACGGGTGTTTATGGTAAGCGTCCGATTTTCGTGCTCGAAGTCTCCGACACTGGAGAGATAGACCTTCCCGACCTTCGGGTGAGCGATGGATCCTTTGCAGAAAACTGCTTCTCATTCTCCCCAACCTTTAGGTTGGGGTTTCAGCCGGCCCCTTATGACCTTGGAACCGTTTCAACGGTTTCCCGATCGTCCACAAAAGCGGATGCCCACGCTAAACCGTTAAAAACTGGTTCTTCGTGTCGACACGACATGGCGCTTAACCCCAACCTAAAGGTTGGTGAGAATGAGAGGTGTTTTGTGGACAGAATGAAAAGATTAGGTGTGGTGACCGGATGCGGCGAGTGAGGTTTTGTGATCCGTCTTTTAAGGCTGACGACCTGGAGTCGTTGGCGAGTACAAGGGTCCGCAGGTCACGTCCTCTTGTTCGCTAAACACTGCGGTACAATCGGAGCGTGGCACCCGTACGATATCGACAGGGGAGACAATTACCGCTGCTTGCCCGAGGCATTTCGTACGATCGAAACTGCGCACAACTACCTCGCACCGATCGTTCCGATCGTTGGCATATACCTCCTCGATGATGATGCTGTACCCGCTACTAGGTTGTTGACCCATTGCCGCCACAATCAGCATCTCGCGCGAGAAGTCGATTTCGGGTAGTGGCGGGAAGTCCGGCAACGGCTGACGAGGATCGAGATTATTTATTTGATTCCATAGGCTGATCCACGCCGCACGATCCCGCACCACTATCCTCATGCGGTCCGTTATACGGCTGTTTGGCAAGGAAGGCGTTCGCACTTCAGGAACTATCTGACGCAACGGTGTCATTGGTACTGCCTTGCGCGAAGCGTTCTGTGTCGCTCGAAAAATTTCGGGGAACGTCATGACTAGAAATGAAGCGAGAACAATGAGTAAAATGCGATTCATGGTTTCACCTATCAGCCTGGGCCGCTTCCTTGCACGGCACGAAGAGTCCGGTGCGATGGCAACTTTCTTCGATTGTGTGATTGTAATTCATTTGTTTGGATTACACTGTGTGTCAAGGAGAAGGTTAGCGTCTTGATACTCGCCCAAGAGGTCGATTGCGTTCACGCTCCAAAACTGAAACGGTTGCACGAATGCATAGAATCTTGGGTTGTGGTTAGGAAATCTGGTTTTCAAAGAACTACCTTACAAGAGGTAATAAATGCGTCCCAACATCCTCGAACGCTTGTTCATGTTATTAGCGCTGCTTCTTTCCTTCGGACCTGTATCCATATTTGCGCAAACTGAGACGTGGGTGCCTGCGAACTTCGTAGTGCCAAATCAACTCTCCGTGTTTAGCTGCAACGGAACCGCAGGAGTCAATGCGCGGTGGGTTTTTAGTGATGGTGGATATCGTGTTTTCCTCCCGTCAGTTGTCTCGCGTACCGGGCAAACGATTTCCCTCGACGCACAGGTGGAAGTATGGACCGGAGTCCGCACGCTCGCACTTGTGCCTTTCGAGAAAAACTTCGATATCGGCACGTTGGAGCCAGGCACTTACACTCTGGACTTCAAATCCTGGGGAACAACGCTCAAGCAGATTCAGTTCACCGTTTTAGAGACGCCATCGGCCGTGCAGCGAATTGACGACGGTTGTTTCTTTGTCGCTCAACACTACCGTGACTTCTTCTCGCGTGAGTCAGACGGCAGCGGCTTCGCGTTCTGGACTAACGACCTTGCGAAGTGTGGGATGGATTTGCAGTGCATCGAGTTGAAGCGTCTCAACGTCAGCGCAGCGTTCTTTCTCTCTATTGAGTTCAAAGAAACTGGCTATTATGTCTACCGAATTTACAAAGCAGCCCTGGGTCGCGCGCCGACTTTTGCGGAGTTCATACCCGACGCATCAGAGTTAGGTAGGAACGTTGTCGTCGGTAGCAATGACCCCTGGCTATTACGACTTAACGGCAACAGAGACCTTTTCACGCAACGGTTTTTCAATCGATCGGAATTCCAAGCGCGTTATAACGGACTGACGAATGCTCAATACGTTGACAAACTTTTCGAGACTGAGGGCATTACACCCACTCAGGCTGAGCGCAACGAGCTGGTTGACAGTCTCGATCATTGTTCCTTTACCATCGGTTGCCCTACGCGTTGGAGCGTCCTGCGCAGAATTGTTGAGCACGCGGAGTTCGACCGAAAGGTCTTCAACGAGGCATTTGTCACGATCGAGTACTTTGGATATTTGCGTCGTGACCCGGACCCTCAAGGTTTTGAGTTTTGGCTCAACAAGCTCAATCAATTTAACGGGAACTTCATAGATGCAGAGATGGTCAAAGCATTTATCTCTTCAGCCGAGTACCGCGGTCGCTTCTGACGGAAATTGCCTCAAAACTCCCTGATCCGCTGGTGACGGCGTAGCCGCTCGATGTGAGGCGGCGGCGAAGCCCCGCTGTTAAGTCTGTTAACTTTTTAGGGGCGCAGCCCCTGGTATGGGCCAGGCCCAACTCGTTGAGTCGTCTAGTTTATGCCAAAGGCCAAAGGCCGAACCAAGGGCTCTGCCCAAACTAAATGGGTAGCAAGCACGGCGGGGCTTCGCCGCCGCCTCACATCCGGCGGCTTCGCCGTCACACCAGGAGATCACGTACTTGTGAGGCAAAGCCTTTTGTTAATTCCCTGCGACGGGATTGCGCAGGGGCTTTCCTGGTTTTGCCTCTCGGATAAGTTGGACCATCTGAGACATGAGGCCGTGGTTGCCAAAGTAAGCTACTGATTCCTTCGATGTGGCTTGATAATCACGCTGAACTCAAAACCTAATATCAGACCGGGATTGGGTGTATTAGGCGGTCTCTTCACAACGCCTCCTGCTTCGATGGATGCGCTGAAAGATTGCTTGCCGATGCTAAAGACGCGACCGATCTGCGGACCGATCGGAATTGTTCCGGCGCCACCGTTTCGCCAGTCGAAGGTAATGTTGAAGTCGCTCAAGCCGACGAACCATCCATCCTTCCAATGTCCGGGAACCAAATTTCCAGGCACGTTGTAGGTAAATGTTGGGGTGATGATCAGATTGTTTACTGCCGGGCGGCTCGAGTCTCCGGCATAAGAGATCGGATTCTGAAGAACGCCGCCCATCGTCAGGTTCTCCACCTTGGTGTATATCAGGGCAAATGAAGGTCCAGCTTGCCATTTGCCCGCACCAAGCGCCTTTGATGTCGCAGTAGGGAATACGAGCGCGGGACCGAAACCCCACCTTCCCCATGATTGCTTGATCGAGACGAGATCGAAAAACTGTAAGTCGCCAAGACCCGTCCTACTCACCGGAGATGGAGCGGAAACGACTGGCAACGTCATTTTAATCAATTGCAGAAACGGTATTCGCTCGGACTTATGAATGGGAATAACCGGTTGGATTTGGAAGGCGTTAGTCACACCACCCGTACCGGGTATGTTTGGCACGAGGACGTTACGAAACTGCACCAATGTAACTGGGGCCGCCGGATTATTAACCTGGCTGGCAAGTTCACTGGCCGAGAGATTGGCCTCGGGTGACGGGCTCTGCTGCGCAACGGATTCTTTTGCATCAGCGAGCCCGACGTTCTTCTCACACTTTCTCCCTTTAGTACATCTGTTTCCGTTCTCATTACCACCAACCGCTTCGACTGCCACTTCGGATCTGTTGTTGTGAGTCGAAACCGGTGCGCCCTCTTTCATGGAAGACCGTTCTTGAGCAAAGACCGGCGAACGAGCATGATTGCTCAACAACAAGCCAACGATCAGCAACAAGCGGATCATGTGATTGACACGCCCATTTAGTCATTCCCCTCAGAATTATCACGCGTCTCACGATTATTTGTAGGACGTCCCATCGTTGCACGCCCCATTTATTTCACCCGATAGGAAAGACGCGCGCCCAAGGAGCACCCGCTACGATTACCAGTGGGTAAAAGCGTGCGCCACTTTCTTACCAGCATCGTCCGTGTAGTGAACCGTTACCTGCTCGCCCGCCTTCGCGGACTTTGCAGTGACAGTGCCAACTTTTTTTCCGCTATCGATGACCGCATGACCTGCAACATCGAATGTCTCTTCCGTGCCGTCAGAGGTCTTGACTACCACAGTCTTCGTAGCATCATCGACTTTGACGATCGTTCCTTTTGTCGCTTTGCTCGTTTCTCTGCCGGCATAAACGATAGCTGAAGCTGTCGCGTCGGCCCCTTTTTCGGTCCCTTTAGCGGCATAGACCACGACGTTGGCGCCTTCTTTAGTCCCGAGCTCAGATGCGTTTTTGACGTCGTTGAAACCATGGACCGTGGTGTCTCCCGAGAACTTAACAGTTTTTACAGACCCATCGGCTGTCTTGATTGCTATCGTCTTTCCCGCTGAATCGACTTTCTGGACAGTACCAACAATGGTGCCTCCGGCGGAGTTCTGAGCGGAGATTGCAATAACGCCAACAAGCAGCACTATGATGGTCCAACTCAAGCAGATCGCCAGCGAGAATCCGTTACCTCTATTTCTCATTGTTTTTGTCCTTTCAGTTGTTTCCTCAACCCGTAGCCCGCTACGTCGCTAGAAGGTGTTCACCTTTCCCTGGTTGACAGGTTCTCCGAACCCAGCGACGTGTTTTGAGCAAAGCAGTTGCTCTCGACATTCCCTGTCTGAATAACCAACGTCAACCTTGGGTGTGTTAGGAAATTGCGAGGATACGTTTCCCGGGGCACTTAACGAATACCTTAGATTTGGTATTTCACCCTGGCATTTTATGTACGAGTCAGAGAAACGCGGCGTCGGGCAGCCTCTGTGCGCAAGTTAACGTGTTGGATATTGTGCCCCGGAGAGATTCAGTGATCTGTCTATTAACTCACAATGGAAACGGCTCGAAGGAAAGAAAGACACGAGAGTGTGGAGCGATGACTTTCGAATATCGTTCGAGCAATTAGGTGGCAATAATCAATTTGCATCGGACCTAACAAATCAGTGTTAGTGCCGCTTCAGGCGGGCGCGGTCGGTTGCTAGACGCGAAAGCTTCTTCCATTTCTTCTTTTCCAAGATCTCCGACAAGACGTCTCTTCTTCGATCTAGGTACTTCAACTCTTTTTGTAACTTCTCGTAGCTCCGATATCTTCCTCTGTCGATCTCTCCTGCTTCCAACGCTTCACGAACCGCACACCGTGGTTCGTCTTGATGGCGGCAGTCACTAAAAAAGCAGTAGCTAGCACGCGCATTGATATCCTCAAACACCAACTGCAAGCTCTCGTCGCCATCCCATAGCTGCAATTCACGCATGCCTGGGGTGTCAAGAACGAGGCCCCCGGTCGGCAATAAAACTAACTCGCGATGAGTTGTCGTATGTCTGCCACGGTCATCGCGCTCGCGCACTGTTTGTACTTTCAAGTGATCGACGCCGGCCAAGTGATTTATCAACGTCGATTTTCCAACGCCCGATGAACCCAGCAGCGCAACAGTCTGCCCGCGATTGAAATAGGAAGAGATATCCTGAAGGCCCAATCCAGTAACTACGCTGATGGCATGGATGGGAACACCACGCGCAACGGTTTGCACTTCAGTGATTCTCTCAGCCACTCGGTCGCATAGATCCGACTTGCTCAAAATAATGATCGGATTTGCGCCGCTCTCCCACGCAATAATGAGATACCTTTCGATCCTACGCAGACTGAAATCTTGATTGAGCGAAGTAAGCAGGAATACTGTGTCCATGTTAGCTCCGACAATCTGTTCTTCAGTGCGCGCACCGGCAATCTTCCGCAAAAAACTTGTTCGCCGCGGCAAGACTGCCTGAATCAGTGAGCGGCCGCATTCTGGTCGCGAACGAATAACGACCCAATCTCCTACGGCGGGCAGGTCCATTCGATTCACGGCGTTGTGCCTGAGCTTGCCCGAAATTTCCGCCAACATCTCACCGCATTGGGTGTAGACGCTGAAGCAGTTCTTGTGTTCGAGCGCGACTCGACCGCAGGTATAGCCGCTTACTGCATATGACTTAAAATTGCTCTCGAAGAACTCATCCCAACCAAAGGTTGTTAGATCAGTAAAGTTCATGACTGGTTTCTCCAACGAAAGGTGCGGCCGCGACATAGATCTGTCCGGCAACCGCTGATTTATGGACGTTGTATTGAATTGAGGTTTGGATGGGTGAGCTACTGCGTTGGCAGTGAAGACGCCACACGTAGATTCACACCCGAATCACGCCTGATACAAATTTGGCAGTGAGCGGGAGTACACTCGGTTGGCGTGGGTTCACACGAAACCGCAGCAACTTTTTTAGCGGACAATCATAGGCCGTCGAGATTGTAGCACTTATGGGGGCCATTGGATTGATCCGAGACTTCATTTATAGGCGAGTCGCTAGATCGGGTTATGAAGCCGAAGTCTGAAATGCCCCATCCCAGTTTGTTAAAGTAGTCCCGCGCACCGTATAGTCGCGCGCATTTCGTAAATGATCTTCGCGAATCGTTGGTAATCTGAAAGGCGGCCCAGTGGAAATACACCCCGAACAGGAACTCAAAGCAACTAACGAAGAATGGACCACGGCTTTAGCGAACAAAGACGCTGCAGCGCTGGATCGCATCATGGTTGATGAATTTGAACTGGCTTATCCGTTTGAGGGCGATGATAAAGAACAATTCATTGCCGCAGTAGTTTCCGGCGACCTCAGGATCGAGTCGTTGAGTGCGCACAGCGCCACAATCAGAGTGTCAGGCGACACCGGTTTAGTTTTTGGCAGTGAAACAGCAAACTGGCATTACGGCAAACGAGATCTTTCTGGCGATTACCGTTTTCTGCGTGTGTATACTCGTCAACATGGCTCCTGGCGAATTCTCGCCTTGCATCTTTGTCTGCCGTGCCAACACTGAAGCCCTGGCGTTCACTACTTTTTTACGAGCGTTCGGCTCGACTCGAGCCACACATCGTATCCAGCCTTTATCGTGTGAACGTTCTCCATCCATTGCCGGCTTAGAGTGCTGAGACAAAACGAACATCCGCAAACTTAAAGGAGCCAGGAGGTCGAACCAATTGCATCTCCGTTCCGTGGCTACTCATACCGTAAAGCAACCAGCGGATCGACCTTTGAGGCGCGGCGGGCTGGGATGTAACAAGCCAGCAACGCCACCACGATCAGTAAAGCTGAGACGCTGATTAATGTCGTTACGTCATTGGGAGTTACTCCAAACAACAGACTCTCGATGATCTGTGAATCGCCGCCGAAGCGACGTTGCCACAAGCTATAACACACGCCAATCGGTTTGGCGGAACTCGGTCTAATAACGACAACGGGCTTTTCCTGATCGTATTCTTCCGGCAGCAGCGTTCGACCAATCAGTGCATTGGTCCCTAATATTTCAAAAAAGCCTTTAGTGACGAGCCAGCCACGCATTGCCTCAGGCTCGCCGTAATCAGTGAGAGTGAAACCCCACTGTTCGGCGGCAGCGACACCTGCAAACGACCTGGCTTGTTCGGACCAGTCAAGGTAGTTCGCCGGCGACACTCCTTCGCGCGCTACTCCGATCTTGCGATTGCTTTGGCCGAGCGTGACTAGTCGCTGGTCGTCGCGGTATCGCAAGGGACGCAGCAATAGTCCATTGACCACGCTAAAAATCGCAGTGGTCGCACCGATGCCGAGGGCCAAAGTGATTAGAGCAACCGACCTAAAGCCTGGGCGCTTCAGTAAACCTCGTATCCCGAACCGAAGGTCTTCGAATAGCGATTGCATGTTCTCTCCTGGCGAAGAATGCTCATGAGCGTGTGTGTCTCACCGAAAGTCATTCCTTGAGGTCATTCTGAGATGTTACCCGAAGCTGCAGATCTGTTGGGGCTGAAGTGACGAATCGCATAAATGCAAGGGTGAATGGGCTCGGCCAAGGTACAGGTGTTAGATCTCCTCAGCTACGGTTTATGCGCCACATTCAGAACTCGAGGCTTTTACTTCGTTAGGAGGAGCATAATACACGGCAGGTAGCTGGTGGATTCCTCCCGGCTGGCGGGCAAGAATCCGTCTCAGTGGGTCCCGATGGCTCGATCACTAAACCTGAGACGCTGATTAACTTATCGCAATGCTTGGAACGCGGAACGAATCCTGTCCTGGCACCGACAAACTAAAGTTTGTTCGGACATAAATAAAACTATGTTGACGAATAAGTTTCACTGGGCGTATAAATGGCTATCGTAAATGACTAGTAGGCACAACAACTCAGCTCCTTTCTGCCAGATCACGCTTCGTGCAACTCTGTGCGTGTGTATGTGTTGTCCGCAATTCCGCGGGCGGAGCGAGTGTATGCCATAGAAGTTTTCAAAGAACTATGAATGCAAACGCAGCCGCTCGGTTTGAGCGGCTTTTTTGTTTTTCCAGGTCGATAAATACGTAAATTTAGATTCATACGAGAAAGCGTGTCCCAATGAGTTTAGAGATCTTCGAACCACGAGAGTCTGAATTACCGCTGGAAGTCGCCACCGAACTGGATGATTACGAGGCGCAGATCACCAGATATCGTCGTAACGAAGTGGACGAGACGAAGATGCAGAAGTTGCGTCTGCACTTTGGAACCTATGCGCAGCGTCAAGAAGATGTTCAGATGCAGCGCATCAAAATTCCGGGAGGATCGCTCAGCTCGGACCAGTTGACCCGACTGGCCGATGCTGCGGATCGATTTGGCAGCAGCTTCATACATTTCACTACCCGCGAAGATGCGCAGATCTACTATGTGAAACTCGATGAGGTCCCGAACTTATTGCGGTATCTTGCGGCAGGTGACATTACCACGCGCGAAGCTTGCGGAAACACGGTGCGTAACATTACTTCCTGTTATCGAGCTGGTACCGCGGCTGACGAGGCTTTCGATGTGCTTCCTTACGCACATGCGACTTTCAAATTCCTGGTACGCAATAAGTGGAATCAGAATCTTGGAAGGAAGTTCAAGATCGCCTTCGAAGGTTGCAGTGAAGATCACTCGAGACTCCAAATTCATGACATCGGTCTCTGGGCCGTCAACCAAACTCAAGACAATCTAACCAGTCGAGGCTTCCGAGTCTATTTGGGCGGTGGACTTGGGGCCGCCCCGCATCTTGCACATCTTTATGCGGAGTTCCTACCTGAAGCAGAGTTACTCAATCTGGTCTCAGCGGCGTTGCGCTTATTCGATCGATATGGGGAACGCAAGGCGCGAATGAAAGCCCGCATGAAGTTTCTGATCGAGACGATGGGTTGGGAGCAGTTTCGCGACGCCTTAGACGAGGAGCGTCGTTTAGTTGGTCCTATAAACGTGCATGACTACTTTGACGAGGCGGAGAGTAGCGGAGCCGTTTTTCCAGTCGACAGCCAACCCCAGAACAAATTAACTGTACTCAGTGCGAAATTCGACGATACAAACTTCCACGCCTGGGCCACGGACTCCGTTATTCCACACATCAATCCGGCATTTCGTGGCGTTCACGTACGTATCAAGTTAGGAGATTTGACGTCTACTCGTGCTCGCCAACTTGCCGAGATTGCGCGTAGATATTCTTCGGGTCAGTTAAGAATCTCGATCGAACAAAATATCTATCTGCCGTGGGTGAGACAGGAAGAACTCACGGATCTCTATTCAGCCCTTTGCGATGTAGGACTGGCAGATCGAGGCGTTGGCACGATCGCCGATGTAACTACATGTCCGGGTTCTGACACGTGCAGGCTCGGAATCGCTTCAGCCAAAGGTCTGGGGAGCGCACTCGATGAAGCGTTCAATTCCTCTATGAGAAAGTACGTCGACTCGGTAGGCGCTCTGAAGATTAAGATCTCCGGATGCCCAAATGGGTGTGCGCAACATGCAATTGCGAACATCGGATTCTACTCAGCGGCTCTCACTTATGAAGACCACGTTGTCCCGGCCCACTTTGTAACTGTCGGTGGTCATGCTCAAGGAATCAATACACAGTTTGGCCTGCTCCTGGGCAAGTTTCCAGCAAAGAATTGCGTAAGACTCACTGAAGCTTTGCTCTCGTACTTCGACAGTGAGAAAGCTGCTGGCGAATCCTTCAACGCCTTTGTTGGTCGTGTGGGAATTCAGCGTCTAAAAGTGATCACCGAACCTCTCCAGCGCATACCATCATTTCACGAGGATCCTTCTTTCTTTGAAGATTACGGACATGAACATGAACGATTTGCGGTTCGCAAAGGAATCAAAGGTGAGTGCGCAGGGTCAACGGTGGCAGAAAAGGTCCCAGCGATCGAGACCGCGTATGAATGGTTGGCCCAGGCCGAAGCATACATCTATCACAAGGAGTTTCTCTCTTCGGTGTTGGCCGCATACGAGGCTGCTGCAGCTGCGGCTCGTGTTCCACTTTACCAACGCCTGGTTGATCCTTTTACTGCGGACGAAGCTCTCTGGGAGTTCGACAATCTCTTTGTACTTAGCGGCGATACGGAAGGTCTCTGGAGTGGTGTTTCTACAAGTTTTGAACAATTGAGAGCGAGAGGATTGGAGACACCGGAGGAAGGAACAGCACGTAGGATACTGGAAACGGCTACCGATTTTGTTAATTACAACTCGTTGCAATGGCGCAAGGAAGCTAGGACTGTTGCATGAAGATCGATGCGAACTTAGGAATTCTAGTTGTCGGTCACGGCAGTCGACGTCGCGAGGCCAATGATGACGTGCGCGAAGTCGCCTGCCGCATTGCTGAGCTCGGAGCTTTTCCACTCGTAGAGGCTTCGTTCCTGGAGATTGAACATCCGAATATTAGAGAAGGGGTTCAACGATTAGTGCAACGCGGAGCCCGCGAGATCATCGTGCATCCTTACTTCCTTTCACCGGGCCGGCACACGCGTGGCGATATCCCACTAGCGGTCGAAGAATTAGCCAATGATCATCCGCAAATTACATTTCGCATAAGCGAACCACTTTCAGCTCATCCTCTTGTGGTCTCGGCGGCAATCGAACGCATTCGAGAATCAATTGGCTTGGAAAGAGTCGAGGAAGCTCGCAGAACGAGCAGTGCAAAACCGGGGACAGTCTATCTGGTTGGTGCTGGACCAGGTGATCCTGGTCTACTTACGGTCAAAGCGCGAGATCTCATTACTTCATGCGATGTTTTGATTTACGACTATCTCGTGAACCCTGACATCCTCTCCCTTATCCCGTCAGGTGCAGAGCGTCTTTACGCGGGCAAGGTTGGTGGTGGCCGACAGACACCTCAGTCGGAGATTAACTCTCTGCTGATTGAACATGCCTTAAGGGGACGGCGAGTAGTACGACTAAAAGGAGGCGATCCATTTCTGTTCGGACGCGGTGCTGAGGAAGCGGAAGCGTTACATGCTGCCGGCATCTCGTTCGAAATTGTACCTGGAGTTAGTTCTGCCATTGCAGTTCCCGCATATGCTGGAATTCCCCTCACCCATCGGGAATTCTCGTCTTCAGTAACTATTATCTCTGGTGCGAGTGCCGGTTCAGGAACTTACTGTAGAGACATCGCGGCAATTGAACAAACACTTGTGATCCTGATGGGCGTAAAGCATCTGACGGAGATTGCGGCCGATCTCATGGACCATGGTCGTGCAAAGGATACGCCGGTCGCGGTAATTCGCTGGGGTTCATATGAAGGCCAACAAACACTAATCGGAACACTCGGCACGATTGGGAAGTTGGCCCAGGAGCACACACTTCGCGCACCCGCAGTGATCGTGGTCGGCGAAGTTGTAAACCTTCGCGACCGTTTGCAATGGTTTGAGGAGACAGTTAAAGGTTCGACCTGGGAAGAAGAGTTGGCAGTCGCAAGCTAATGTCCGACAAACTTTAGAGCCTCTTGCAAAAGTCACTTTCTTCACTCCGGAGGAGTGCGATGTTTATAGCAGCGAGCTTTAGTCATCTCGCACTCCGTAGGAGTGCCATGTTTAGCGCATTGCACGGTTATTTCAATATCAGGTGAAACTCGGAATACTCAACTTTCTTTTTACAGCACTCCACATGGCACTCCTACGGAGCGCGCGCGGATTGCACGCATTGCTATAAACATCGCACTCCTCCGGAGTGAAGAAATCACTTTTGCAAGAGGCTCTTTAGCTTGTCGGTCCCGATCCACACTCAAGTTCAAGGAACAAGTCAACGACGATCGACAAGCTGAAGCATATCGGACCACCGACAAACTTTAGTTTGTCGGTGGTTGTCCCTGGCTTGCCCTGTCTCCAGATAATTGCAGTCCTTCACAACTCCTTTACGGCAGTACGAGGTTCCACCAAGTCCTCAACATCCTTTTCGAGAAAGTAGTTTAGGAAGGTGCGGATGACTGCGATCGCACCCAACTGCCCGATGTCAGTCCAGGTCGGACTGATTGCACTTCTGACGATATCCGCCCCCAACTCAAACTCCAGCCCTAACAACATCCAAACGCCAAAGCGCAAGAAGATCTCTTTGCGTTTTGAAAATGGCAAAGCCGTTTCACTTCGCGACCTCGGTATGAGAAGTTTGATAATCGCTTCCAGAGCGCCGTATGCGATTATCAAAGCGGCCACCATCTCAACGGCGAGTGCAATCTTGCCAGCGAACTCCTTAAACATTTCTTCCATGAGTCCCTCCTGCCTTATCAGCAGATTGCTCAGATTCCACTGATTTCAGTCCTCAGCCTACGTCTGTGTAATCGCCATAATCTGAGGCTGGTCCTTGTCGCTCAACTTCAGGCACGCACAACACAAGGAAAACCAAGGTGACATGTCGACGTGTCGACAGGTTGGGCCATGCGGGCTGCAGGCCGATACCGCTTGCAGTAATTCGGAGCGCAAAGGAATGAACCACCTTTCATGACCTTTCGGGGAATGACTACTTTCGGCCTACAGGGGTCATAGCTTTCTTCTCGTTTGCCTCCACGTGGACCGACGCTCCCACAGCATGAGTGCTCGATCTTGCTGTGCTCCTGGTACCAATCACTGGTCCACTCCCAAACATTTCCTGCCATGTCGTAAAGGCCATACCCGTTAGCGGGAAAAGAACCTACGAGTGCGGTCCATTTCAAAGGAATCCTCTAGCAGATTCTCATTAGGGAATTCCCTTGCCACGTATTCGCCATGTGCGTGCCGTGCGGCGTAAATTCTTCTCCCCAGGAAAACTCAGCCATCCAAGCCACCGCGCGAAGCAAATTCCCGGCTCATGATCAACTTCCAAGTTCTCATTCTCCCCAAGCTTCAGCTTGGGGTTAGGCGGCCAGATCGAAGCGAAGAACCGTTTCAACGGTTTAGAGTGGAGATAAACTCCCCTCTGTCTTGCGTAATTGGGCAAACCGTTAAAACGGTTGCCATTTCACACTGTGCACTGATCCCCCAGGCTGAAGCCTGGGGAGAATGAGAGATTCGGTGTGAATCAGCGACGGCGTTCAAACTCTCTCTGCTGCTCTGTTTCTCTGTGGTTAATGATGGTCCAAGAAACCCACCACAACCACAGAGCACAGAGAGATGGTTAACAGGGACAAATTCAAACACCCGCGATTGTCTTATTTCACCCGCAAAGGCCGATCGCCTTCATCTTCAGGTTCGCAGCATTGCTCTAGTTGCTACTTCCGGACGGCTGCTCAAGTTTCGACATTGCCTCCTCAAGCGCCGTGTGCAGGCTAAGCGTGTCGGCACCCTGCCGCGGCGGAAAAGCCTGCAGGCTCTTCAAGTGCTCGGCCATGTAGGGCTTAGCAGCCGTCGCCGCCCACATCTTCTTGGCGAAGAACTGGCGGCCGGCATAACCCCACTCATGACTTTCCGGGTCCATCTTCTCCATCGGGTCCATACGCAAGTTGAAGATATACGGCACCGATGGATAGCTGCGCGCGTTCCACCAACTACCTTCCTTCTTCACCCCGATGTGCATCTTCCAATTGCCGACGCGGACCGCCGTCAACTCGGTCTCGTCATAGTAGAAATAGGCCTTGCGCTCGGATTCCTTCGTCTTACCGGTCCATACGTCGAGTTGGTTGAACCCATCGATATGCACTTTGTAATCGGTACCGTTCAGCTTCGTTCCACCCAGCAACTTTTCCTTAACGTCCGTGAGCCCGGCCGCCGCTGCGAGCGTGACAAAGAGATCTTCGTGGCTCTGAAGGGCGTTGGAATGACTTCCCGCCGGGATCTGCCCTGGCCAGCGAGCCATACACGGCACGCGGACACCGCCCTCCCATGTCGTTCCCTTTTCGCCGCGGAACGGCGCATATCCACCATCGGGCCAGAACAATAACTCATAACCGTTATCGGTCGTGTAGACCACGATTGTGTTGTCGGTAAGCCCGTTGTCGTCCAGCCACTTCAGCAACACGCCGACGTATTCGTCATGCTCAAGCATCTTTGCGCGGACGACATCCTCCTCAGCCCGGCCTTCAGCCACCGCCGCTTTTACGTATTTCTCCTGCGGATGGGACCAGATGTGTATGGCCGTAGTATTGAACCAGCAGAAGAACGGCTTGTCCTTGTTCCGATTTAGCCAATCGAGCGTCTTGTCGAGCACTTCCTTGTCGAAGGTCTCCATCCGCTTACGGGTGAGCATTCCAGTATTCTCAAACTTCTGCTTTCCGACACGGCCGAACACTGGGTCCTCGGTCGGGTCATCTTTGTCGGTTGCCCAGGCGTGAAACACGCCACGGGGACCGTACTTCTTTGTATATTGAGGGTCTCTCTGGCCGGGATAGTCGAGCTGCTCGGGCTCTTCCTCGGCGTTTAGGTGATAAAGGTTGCCGAACCATTCGTCGAAACCGTGCATCGTTGGGAAAAACTCATTGCGGTCGCCCAGATGGTTCTTACCGAACTGGCCGGTGGCGTAGCCCGCGGACTTGAGGACTTCGGCGATCGTCGGATCCTCTTTCTGGATCCCGCGAGTCGAGCCGGGGATGCCGACCGTGGTCATACCCGTTCTGATGGGCAGTTGACCCATGAGAAAAGCTGCTCGACCAGCGGTACAGCTTGGCTGGCCGTAATGATCGGTAAAAATGACCCCTTCGCGTGCGATCCGGTCAATGTTGGGCGTTTCGCCCATCATGCCGTGTGTATAGGCGCCGACATTCCACATTCCGATGTCATCGCCGAAAATAACTAATATATTGGGCTTGTCTGATTTAGGCATCTTCCCTCCTTTGGTTTTTACCTATGTAAGTTGTCAACCTCTTTGGGCCTACTTTTCCCGAATTGTGTCCCCACAGTTGGCCCATAAACCAACAGTCTTTTGTATCGTGGGCCGGGTTTGCCCAATTCCCGGCCCACTCACTGAGGTGCGTGTTGCTGGCCCCTTTCCTCCTGTAAAGTTGCCGCCACACCCCGGTGTAACAACTCGGACCTTAGATTTGATTTGAGCGTCGAATAAACCTGCAACGCTGAAATCACTGCCACTGCCAACGTTCTTGGCACCTGAGTTCCTTATTCAAACTTGTTCTGCAAACCCACAGTGCCATCATGATTGATTGTTTGTGGCCACTTAGTAGTCTTCAGACGACGAGCTTCCAGGACATGTATTCGCTGCTCGGCAATTTGCAGCACTGAATTAAAAGAAGGGCCACTCACATGTTCGTGATGGATCGGCCACCGAAAGAAGCAGGCCTCCCATCCCTCGTTTTGCTTGTAAACAAGGATCTCCCAATCGTCTGGTCTACGAGACGACCAAATGAGTTGCCTCGCAATCATGTCCGCAGGCACATCAAGCGAATGACCTGAGCACACCCCGTCAGCCGGTCGATGAACTTTTCTCTCGCCCAACAAAACAGTTTCATAAATGTGGTTCTTATTCATTGGCTTACAAACAATCAGTCGACTCTTCATCGCCTGTCACTGTTTGGCGTTGGGCCATTCAAGCCTCAACGATCTGATTTCGAATCGCATAGTGGACCAATCCGACGATCGAATTTATGTCCAGTTTGCGCATCGCTGATGATCGATGTGTTTCTACGGTCTTCACGCTGATTCGAAGTCTTGTGGCGATCTCCTTGTTACACTTTCCCTCCGTCAGCAATTGCACAATCTCTCGCTCGCGAGCAGTCAGTATCAGACTCTCGCTTTCATCTGCATCGGCGTTGAACTTTAGGAACGCATCAAGCAGCGCGTCAGAAGCTCCGTACGTGAAGTAGGGCTTGTGACGCCCAAGCGCTTCTACGGCACGAGTCAAATGACACTCGGCATCTGTCTTCAGCACGTATCCCCGCGCCCCAGCCGCAAGTGCCTTACGGATCATTTGTTCGGTGTCGTGCATCGTGAAAATAAGTACTTCAGTGCGCAATAATTCATGCCGGATTTGCCGGGTTGCTTCCAATCCATTTAGTTCAGGCATTGAAAGATCCATCACGACGACATCGGGCTTCAGCTCGTGGGCTAGCCTAACTGCTTCACGCCCATCGTGAGCCTCACCGCAGACTTGCCATTCGGCGTGCTCGGTCAAATGAGCCCGCACACCTCGACGCACGATTTCATGATCATCTGCTATGAGAATTCGCAGCATAGCTGGCTCCGATGATGAGTCGCCGCCTCGGTCCATCCACAGATTTCACGGGTTGCGCCGAACGCAAGTTGGCCGGACAAGCTTCTTGTTAATGACTTCTGTGAAATCGGTGTCATCTGTGGATCACTTTCGTCCAAACTTGATCACCACGCCCGTGGCGAAGCGAAAGTTGTTGTGGTTCAAATCATCAACTCGACTGTACTCGTAATCGAGTTGCGCGAATCTGAGTGAAAGCCGGCTGCTTAAGTCGTAATCAACCCCTCCGCCTAGTCCCAGACCAAATCCAAAGTTGCTATGTCCTTCTTCTGCTTCTCGGACTACACCGGCGAGTGCGTGAACAAACGGCGCAAATCGTCCGGTGCGAACCGTAAACTTTGGGCCAAATAGCGCTGAGTGGGAATTCTGGCCACGGCGATAAGTGCCGTCGAAGTCCGCAACTAGCGCAATACTCCGATTGAGATTTCCTTCCACTGAGATCGTCCACCCATTCAGATTTGCTCGTCCGTGCTCTGCATCTGCTCGCAGGTATGCGTACCCACCAAACAGTTCAATCTTCGCGAGCTCTGGTTCCGGTTCCTGGGCCAGAGCCGGCGTATAGCCAATGATGATCCATAATGGAAGGGTTAGAACTAGTAGCCTCATGTTCTTACTCATCGATCTCTGCCCCATGACAAGGACTTGCTCGTCTCCGAACGGGCTAAGCTTGAAGGGCGGCCGCGGCTGTTTGCGTGCCGCCCGCGAACAGTGTGTGGTCAGCGCATCGTTCACCCGATCTTCAGTAGCAATTCTTTTAGCGGTTGCAAGTTCGACTTATTGACGAAAGCCTCTGCACCGGCCGCCAGTGCGTGTTCACGCATAACCGGGCTATCCCATTGAGATACAACCAGCACTCGTGCCTCTGGAAAAGCAGCCTTTATGGACTTGGTTGCTGTGAGTCCATCAATTGTTTTCATCTCAATGTCCATTAGCACAGCGTCGGGCCGCGACTGGGCGTACAATTCAAGAGCGTCTTTACCGTCTTCACATTCGGTAAACTCATCGGCCAGATCAGCAATAAAGCTCTTGATCATCTTCCGTACCTTGGCATTGTCTTCGACAATCATTACCTTCACGGCTTTGTTTTCCTGCAAGTTTTGACAACGAGAGCCAACGGGGCTTCTGGCCGTGTTGCAGTTTCCAAAAGCTCAAAAGATTCGCGTGTACTGACAGAGGAGATGTTAGAAAAGAGAGCCAGAGGCTACATCCGGCAAGCTACATATTTTTGATAGGTAGAAGTACGTATTTTCTCGAGGACGCTTTGGGCTTTGTACTTGGTGCTTTGTATTTGGTGCTTAGTGCTTTGTACTTTGTACTTGGTGCTTTGTGCTTGTAGTTGGAGCCGCACCTCAAAGCACAAAGTACAAAGCTCAAAGCACAAAGTACAAAGCACCAAGTACAAAGTACTACTCAGGTTTGAGCGTGACTTCGTTCTTTTTGGCGAGGGCGAATTTCATGAGGGCATGAGTGCCATGCAGGCCTAGCTTCTGACAAATGTGGGTGCGGTGGATCTCTACGGTGCGGGTGCTGATATGCAATTCGTCGGCGATCTGCTTGTTGGTCTTGTAGTCACCGACCATCGCTAGAACACGAAGCTCCGATGGCGACAGTTCGGCCATTTCCTGACCTGCCGAATTACCCGAGAGTTGCTGTCTCTCCTTAACCAGGTAAGAGGTGAGTGCGGGACTGGTGAAATGTTCTCCTCTGCCCACTGCTCGAATCGCGGTAACAAGGTCACTCGCCGCACTTGCTTTGAGCACATAACCTTTAACACCAAGATCTAGAGCCTGTCTGAAGAGCTTCTCTTCACGATAGGTTGTAAGGAAAATTACCGACACAGGGGGTTTCTCTTCGATCAGTGCTCGAACCACATTCAGGCCATCTAAGCCGGGCATCGAAACGTCGAGGATCGCGATGGCAGGCTTTTGAGAGCGAATTACTTGCAGCGCACTCTCTCCATCACTAGCCTCTCCGACTAATTCGAACTCAGGCACTGCCTTGATCGCAAGACGCAGGCCGTCAAGAAACATCGGATGATCATCCGCAATCACAATTGAATACTTTTGGTCCATCTACTCCTGCCCCATCGGGATCCGCACGCTCAGTACAGTACCTCGTCCCAAGGCAGACTCGATTGTGCACCTCGCTCGAAGCATGCGTGCACGTTCAGTTATTCCGGCAAGGCCGAAGCCCTTTCCATCTCCATTGCTTGAGGACCCTCTGTCAAAGCCCTTGCCGTTGTCTGATAGAGCCACCAGCAGTTCTTTCCCCTCTCGCTTGATTGACACACGAGCCTGCGAGGCGCTCGCGTGTTTGAGAATGTTGTTCAGTCCCTCTTGTAGAATGCGGTAGATGCCGGTCTCAGCATCGCGAGAGAGTTGCCCGTCGATGTCATCAACGTCTGAGGAAATTTGGATCGCGGCGGAGTTCGAGACTTTGTCGAGCATTGATTCAACCGCCTGGACCAAACCTAGTCGATCGAGTTCATAGGGTCGCAAGTTGTGAGCAATTTCGCGTACCTCGTCAAGACCAGCGAATGCAACTTCGGATATGTCAGCCAACTGCTCTTTCAGGCAATCCTCGTCTTTTATATTGTTCAAACAGATCGTCGCGCGATTATTAATGATCGAGAGCGTCTGGCCTAAGCCGTCATGCAATTCGGCAGCGACCCTTCGGCGTTCTTCGTCCTGGACGTGTATCAGCTGTCCGGTCAAGCGCTGTAGATTTCGTTCCGAGATCTGCCGCGAGGCTTCCGCTTTGGCCCGCTTCGACCTTTGCAACAAAAGTATGACAATCAGCATCGATTGCACGGTCAACACCGTAAGAGCGATGACGATGCGCCAACGGTAAAGTTCCCAAAAACTCCACTCCTTGAATAACACTATCGAGCCGGCCGGCAATGTGCTTTCGCTGATGCCCCAACGCCGAAGTTGACGCCAGTCGAACATGGGAACAATAGTGTTGGTCTCGACCGGAATCTGTTCCGGATTCGCGCCCTGAGCGATCTTCAACGCCATGCGAGCCGCACGCCGTCCCATGTCGTCTTGAGTCATAACCATTCCGCCGACTACTCCTTCGCCGACGTTGGAATCGAGAGTTGAATAGACCGGAGCATTGGCCGCCTCCGATATTAAGGCGACAGCCTCGCGCGGAGTGATGCCTCTCCCAGCTACGCCCTGATTTAGCCTTTGAAAGATAATGATCGAATTTGGCGGTAGGGTCTTCACCGAAACGATAACTTCGTCGATCGGGCGCCCAGAGAGGTAATTCAGGCGAACTCGGCCTTCAAACTGTTTGAGTTGTTGGTGCGTTTCAACTTCCACCGCCTGGTTATCGGCTGAACCGCTAATCAAGAAGACTTGAGTGGTCTTAGGCTGTAACTGCAATGCCAGTTCCAAAGTCTCTCTTATGTTCGGCCCGGCCCAAACTCCCGTGCTCAGGGCCGGCTCTTTCCCGGGTTCGGGCCGTTCGCTGATGATATAGACCACGGGCACGCCGGGAAAGAGTTCATCTCGATACTGCAGAAAAAATTTGAGAGCCGTGTCGGTGTGCGCTACCACCACGTCAATCTTTCTGCCTGAGTATTTCTCTTTGAGATAGTTGCGCATCATCTGCGTGTGGGCTTCCCCTGGGAAGCGGTAGTTCTCAAGCACCTCCCTATTCAGCTCGATGGTAAAAGGCGGCGCCGATCTAAGTACCTCTTCAAAACCGCGGTCAAGCAATGCGACACCCGCCGTCTCGCGTCCGTAGTGGTACAGCAGCAAGATTCTCTTTGGAGTCGGAGAAGACTCCGACTGCGCCTGACCTGTGAAACTGGTTAACACCAGCATCAGAATCACCAATGTCTGTTTTAACACGACCGAGAAATCTGTTTGGACATAACTGCGAACTGCTGGCGGGCGAGCGCGTAGTAGGAACCATGTGCAAATCCACTGGCGATATCGCGCCTGCCTTGGCTGGGGTGAGTTCATACGCACACAAATAAACCGAGCTGCCCCTTGTTAGACAACCGGCCAAATAGCGTAACTAAAAACCGTCCCTAAGCTTATCGAGTAATTAGTGAGTTGGGAATACCGTGGACTTGGTATTGATCCGACTGATTTTCATGTAGCCCGCGGCTTTGCCTCAAAAGTACGAGATCTCCGCTGGCGACGGCGTAGCCCAACTTTGCCTCAAAGACCTGAATCCGTTAGTCACGGCGTAGCCGCCGGATGTGAGGCGGCGGCGAAGCCCCGCCATACTTGCGACCCATTAAGTTTGGGCGGTGCCCTTGGTTCGGCCCTCTGGGCCAAAACTAGAATCGACTCCACGAGGTGAGCCCAGGCGTACCAAGGGCTTCGCCCCAAAAAGATTAACAGACTTAGCGGCGGGGCTTCGCCGCCGCCTCACATCCGTCACATCCGGCAGCTACGCCGTGACCAACGGATTCAGGTCTTTTGAGGCAAAGGCCTAGCCAGCCAATTCGCGGTGACGGGATAGAAACCTGGGATAGCAAAAAAAGCAATGCATTAAGATTCCCTGCATCATCGGCCCCCAGCTGCTTGCGCGATCAGAAACAGCCCAGCCCCGACCAAGGCGGCCCCAATTGCCCGCGCGACGCTTTCACCAGCTGGCGCTAGACGTTCGACGGTGATGGCTGCCGTAACGACAGCCATCGCACGTAGGTCCATGACCCCGATGACCAGAAGGACCGCGATTGGACCGACACAGCACTGCATGCAATGGAGGCCAAGGCGCAAGCCAAATCGCCAGGCCGTGCCGGAGTCGGCCGGCATCGCACCTCCGCGCCCAGTTTCCTCCCTGCAGCAGGCAAGGTGATGAGTCTTCCATGCGCTGAATTGGAGCGCGCCGGCGATGAGGACGACCACACCTATCGCGATCGGAACTACGCGCGCTACTGCCGACTGTCGCATTTCAACCTCAACCAACGCAGCGCCCAGCGGAAAAGCGGCCATACCGAACACGGTCCACACGAAGAAGTAACCCACACCTACGAGCACGGTCAGCAAATCCAGCCGCGTCTCGTCTGTGCTGCGAACCGCCAGACGATAGCGCCACAGCATTGGGACCAGGGACGGCAGCTTCATCGCCACCATCATAACGACCCACATGCCGAGGAATGATACCGCGGCGCTGGACCATGTCTGTCCGGGCATCCGCATCCACGCCATCGACATGGTCCAACCGCCGGGCATCGGCATCTCACCCATCGCCGACATGGACGTGGACCAGATGATCGTTGCCGCTGTGCTGGCGGCGAAGAGCAGCGCCGAGACACAGAAGAAGGCACAATCGGAAGTACGGTCGAAACCAGTCATATACTTAATCATCGTTAGCTCGCTTTCGCCTCTTCGTCTTGCTTTCGAAAGGCGGCTTCTCCAGCGTCGGACACCTCGACCCACTTCTTATCAGGCGAGGCCTCGGCGTCGTAGTTGTCGTGCCAGTTCCACCACTTGTACGGCGGTGTCTGCGGGTAACCCTCTGGCGAGTCCTCCCAAATCTCCTGACGGCCGAGCGGTGTGATGTCGAGGTAACTCCAGGTGGTCCCCATCGCCTCGTCGCCGCGGCCGTTGATGAAGTATGTGCGGAACACACGCTCACCATCGCGGAAGAATACGTTGTGGCCGTGCCATTGATCGACGCCGAAGTCCGCGTCGAAGCTGTCGGTAATGGTGTACCAGGGCATCTCCCAGTCCATTCGCGCCTTCACTCGCGCTATGTCCTCTTGCGGCGCACGTGAAGCGTAGGCGAGAGTGGTGTCGCGAGCGTTCAGATGGGCCAGGTGCGCAACCTGATCAGCGCCTAGTGAGCAGCCGCGGCAGGCATGCTCCGGCCAGCCGAAAACGCCGGGTTCGAAGAAGGCGCGATAGACGATTAACTGCCTGCGGCCCTCGAACAAATCGAGCAGGCTAACCTTACCCTTGGGCCCGTCGAACTCGTACTTCTTCTCCACCGCCATCCAGGGCATCCGTCGACGCTCGGCGGCCAGTGCATCACGGGAGCGGGTGAAGGCCTTCTCCTTTATTAGGAGCTGCTGCCGTGCAGTCTCCCACTCCTGCTCCGACACGATCGGGGTTGTCTTCATCGCGATATGCCCATTCTGATCCTTGTCTCGCTCTTTGCTTGTTGCCATCTGATTTCTCCTTTGTCTGTCATGAGGTAGTCTAAGCACCATGTGTCGAATGATGGGAGTTACAAGTGTGGCGGGATTCCGATGGACTCGCTGATCACTGCCGCGGCGCGTGCTCTCGCAGCCGGCGATCCTCTCGGCGCGTTGAAGCGGGTCGCCCTGCGCGACGACGCACCTGCTCTCGCCCTTCGAGGCATCGCGATGGCCCAGCTCGGCGATCTCGTTCGTGCAAAGGCTCTCGTGCGAAGTGCAGCGCGCGCGTTTGGTCCGAAAGAGGCCGTGGCCCGAGCCCGGTGCATCGTCGCCGAGGCTGAGATAGCGCTCGTCTCGCGCGATTTGAGCTGGAACGCAAAGGCCCTCAACGCGGCGCGAGCCACCCTCGAAGAACACGGCGACCGGATCAACGCTGCGTATGCGCGGTATCTCGAAGTCCGGCGTCTGCTGCTGATCGGACGCATCGACGAGGCCGAAAGTAAATTGGGCGAGCTCGACCCAACGTCTTTCCCGCCTGCATTGAAGACCTCGCACGAGTTGGTAACCGCGGGGATCGCGATGCGGCGTCTCCGGACGAAGGCGGTGCGTGCAGCGCTAGCTCGGGCTGAACGCGCAGCGCGTTACGCACGAATCCCGGCCCTGAAGGCGGAGGTTGAAAATGCATTTCTCGTCCTGAACACGCCCGCTGCGCGACTAATCAAAAATGGAGAGGAGCGACTTCTCCTCCTCGAAGACGTCGAAGTGTTGCTTGAGTCGAAAGCACTCGTCGTAGACGCTTGCCGTAATCTCGTGCGTGAGGAAGGAAAAGTGGCGTCGCTTGCAAAACGTCTGGTGTTGTTCGCGCTTGCGCGCGCATTGGGGGAAGCGTGGCCAGGAGACGTACCGAGAGCCACGCTGGTCGCGCGAGCGTTCGGATCGAAGTTCACCGATGAGTCGCATCGCGCGAGGTTGCGAGTCGAGGTTGGGAGACTTCGCACGGTGCTTCGCAATCTGGCCGACGTGAACGCAACGAAGCGAGGTTTTGTACTGGCGCCGCGTCGCGCACGCGAGGTAGTCGTGCTGGCCCAGCCAGTCGAAGACGAGCATGCGTCAGTACTCGCTTTCCTCGCTGACGGTGAATCATGGTCCAGCACGGCTCTTGCGCTTGCGCTTGGGACGAGCCAGCGCACCGTGCAGCGAGCGCTCTTCTCGCTTGCGACCGCGGGCAAGGTGCAATCGTTCGGTCGCGGTCGAGCCCGCCGTTGGATGACGCCGCCGCTGCCGGGATTCACGACGACTTTGTTACTCCCCGCTCAGCTGCCGATCGACTAGGATGGAATCATGAGTAAGTCAACCGCAGAGATTGTCCGTGAGTATGGTCCCTTTCCCGGTGTGGACCACGTGCATGGCGTCACTTATGACGGCCAGAACGTGTGGATTGCAACTGGAGACAACCTGATCGCCTTTGATCCGGCAAGCGGAAAGACGCAGCGTTCGATCGATGTAGCCGGGCATGCAGGCACGGCCTTCGACGGCCAACATCTGTTTCAGCTCGTAGAGGATCGCATCGAGAAGATCGATCCGAAGACAGGCCAGGTGCTCGCCACAATCCCCGCACCCGGCGGCGGTCGTGACTCGGGTCTCACGTGGGCCGAAGGTACGCTTTGGGTGGGACTGTATCGGGATCGGAAGATCCATCAAGTCGATCCCCAGACCGGGGAAATCCTTCGCACGATCGAGTCTAACCGCTTCGTCACTGGCGTCACCTGGATCGAAGGTGAGCTCTGGCACGGCACCTGGGAAGGTGACGAGAGCGATTTGAGACGGGTCGATCCTCGAACGGGAGAAGTCTTGGAGACGCTTGCAATGCCGCCCGGAGTGGGCGTTTCGGGACTAGAGTCGGACGGCGGCGATCAGTTCTTCTGCGGAGGAGGAAAAAGCGGGAAGGTTAGGACCGTACGACGGCCGAAGGCAATGCCTCAAAAGTCTGAATAGAAGCCAGCACCAAAAGCGCCAAATATGAGAGCCATGGGCAATCCCGATTCATCGGGAGTCGCCACCGGGTGGGTAAGCCTCAATTTCCCAGCTCTGAAAGAGCGTAATAATTAGGAACTGATATTTCGCACTTTCAGTGCTGTCTAAATTGATGCGAACTATCCAGAGGCGACGCGCTCCGCTATCGTTTCACGCTCGCAATGGCTTTCATATTCCGCGCCTCTGGCGCTCCTCATCTCGCTAATCTGACTCTTTCGGCGGCGGAAGCGCCTAGCATTGCGTTTAACCTTGGGAAGTTTTCCAGCCGCATTAACGTCTAATTAGTATCGGTCGACCTTGCAGTGCACTGAGTGTTTTTCTAGTATTCATTCGACAGTGGTCCCTGGGCAGAACGAAACTTTAAGCTTTAATTAAGGAGGACCTTGCAATGACTGTCTTCCGACTAGTCCTGTTGATTCCGCTGTTGGCCTGGGCGGCAATGGGCCAGCAGAATTCACTTCAACAAACTTCCGATTCACGCCAATTGGTACCGCCGGCTTCCTGTCCAGTTACGGTCCCGCCAGCGGATGAATTCATACCTCCCGGCTGTGATAAGGGTAAGAACAGCTTTTGGTGGGGTACAGAAAAGCTGTGGACCAGCCTTCGGAAATCAGGAGTCTGGTGGTGGGCGCCTCACCCACCAGGGCACGAGCACGAGGTGCAGCCGTTGACCGACAAGACTTTTTGGTGGAGCAAAGATTTTGACTACAGAGAAGAGTACCCCCCGGGACTAAAAGTCACGGGAATACGGCTCGATGGGTTCGCTCCAGCCCTTCTAACGTTGACGCCGACGAATGCGTTAGGAAGCCCTTTTGACGCCATGCTCGTAGGTGTCTATGTACCCACTCCCGGGTGTTGGGAGATCACGGGTGACTACAAGGGTCAGAAGTTAAGCTTTGTCGTCTGGGTCCAGCCGGTCAAGCAAGGCAACCAATAACTCGTCGATATTCCTGAATGAAGAAAAGCGATACCTGTTAAGCGACGTGGTTTGCAATGCCGCGGCGGGAAACCACTAAAATGGTTTCGGCTGGACCATCGCGACGCTGAACCCCAACCTGAAGGTTGGGGAGAATGACACTGCCGTCAGGAGATCTAAAACCTACTTCACTCTCTCGAACGGCATGTCGCGCATGCGAGAGGCGCCGACATGTAGGCTATTGACCTTTCCATTCTTATCTCGTGTGAACCAGACAATGAATCCCTGCACATCAAAATGGTCCTTATATAACGGCTGCATCGGCAAACTCGTCGCCGGACGCTGTTTAATAAAGGCCTTTCCATTGTCGACTGCAACAGTGAATGTCGCTCCAGCCTCTTCGCTAAACCAGTCTCCCTTGAATGAGGCAAGCTCTTCAGGCGTTGGCGTCCATTCCTTCTCCGGAGCGTAGCGTCTGACTTCACCATCAGAATCGACGGTTTCAGCAGACACCGGCATGCCGCCCCCATCGAGCGTAAACTTCAATTTGTTTTCGCCCAAAGTAAACTGTCCGCCTCCCATTGGTACGAGGCGTCCACCGCTCCATCGCGCCACGCCTTTCTCAAGAGTGAATCGTGCGGGGGCATGCGTCTTTTCGTTCCTCCAGATACCGACAAATTTCTTCAGCTCCTCATCTGACATCTTGGCTGGTTCGGTCTTTGGTGTTTCGGGATATGGTCCAAAGATCTCATCGGTTATGCTTGCGGCGATTCCTCCCGCACTTGGTGAAGTGCCGTTACACATGACTCCGATTGAGACTTTGTTGTCTGGGTAACGCGCCAGGAAAGTTTGGTATCCGGCAGTTGCACCGCCATGCGAAACATCCTTCAATCCCTTGTACGTATCGACCTCGAGCCCGAGCGCGTATGCGATCTTCCGGCCATCATTCAGCACGCCTCTAGTTTCCAGCGCATTGACGAGAGGCGCACCCAGCGATTGCGAATCAAGCATCGCGTTCCATTTCATCCAATCGCCAACCGTCGTGAGCATACCGCCGTTTCCATAAACATTCATGAAAGGCATATTAAGTCGCCACGGCGCGGTGCCCTGACGCGAATATGCCTGAGCGCGACCCGGAACTATGCGCTGATAGTCGTCCCGCCACGAACTGTTCTTCATCCCGATGGGTTTGAATAGGCGCTCCTCGACAAACGCGGGAAACTTCTGTTTCGAAACACGCTCGATGATTATCGCTGCAAGATTGTATCCACTGTTTGAGTACGAATACTCCGCACCAGGCTTGAAGTCGAGTGCGCGCTGATGAGTAATTACGTCAAGTGCGAGATCTTGAGATATGACTCGATCGCCCCGACCCACGCCGGTCAGACCCAGGACTGTACCCCAGTCGCGAATACCCGAAGTGTGATTCAACAGATTCCTTATCGTCAGCGGCGAACCGTAATCCGGCAGTTCAGGAATGTATTTCTTAACCTGATCGTCGAGGTTGAGCTTTCCATCCTGTTGAAGCAGTACGAGCGCCGCTGCTGTGAACTGTTTCGCAACTGAGCCTGACTCAAAAATTGTTTGAGGCGTGTTCAAAACGTTGTGCTCAAGATCGGCAAGTCCGAACGCCTTTTCGAACACTGTTTCTCCGTTTAGTGACACGGCGGCGGCACAACCTGGTCCTGGTCCAACGTACGACTTGGTGACTTTCTCAAAAGCTCGTTCCGCGCCAGCGACAACTTTTTCTTTGTTGGGTACCTGACCCCAGGTTGCACTTGAAAGAAACAAGAGAACAGCCAAAACGAATGTATAGTTTTTTCTACTCATAGAAATTGAGCCACCTCTCGGCGTTGCCTGAGTCCCCTTCACTTTTCAGCTTCGACACGATGTACTACTTCAGAGAATCGGATTACTGCGAAGATCGTCCCAGAGCGAGTCAGGGACGAATTCAACGACTGAATGGAGTCAGCGCTTCAAGATCTTATCTCGACCAGTGAAACGCAAAATGCTTTTGAGTAATGACTGAAGTAATTAACTGACTGGCTGTACTTGTATAAGACGATCTGCAGTGCGCAATGTTAACAATAATTAGAGCGCGGAGGTGCGAAAGATATCATGACGGGTGAACGTCCCAAAGCGGGCAACTAAGGTGTGGAACTTGTTATTCGCCGTCAGCAAGCTAATGGGAAGTTGGTGAGTTAAGGAACAGCTTTGCACACAAGTCAGACGCCACCGGCTTCAGCCGTGTGGAGGCTCAATTTTTCGCTATTCAACGCCTGATAGATTCTTCGGGAGACACCACCGACTTTAGTCGCGTGGAGCTTCAACTTCGACCTACTACGATTGAAGTAAATGTCAGAAATTGAAACTCCACGCGACTAAAGTCGGTGGTGTCTCCAAATGGAATAAGTGACTGGGGAATAGCACAAAGTTGATACTCCACCCGGCTAAAGCCGGTGGTGTCCGACTTTTCACCCAGTCCCTGCCGTTGGTGGATGGTTCAGATCCTTTCTCCAAGGCTACCGCAGGGCCTTTACACAAAAACTCGAGCCCTATCCTATGAAGCGACCACTTCACTCAATCAGCAACGCAATCTTGCCCAGATGGTGTTCACTCAGCGCCTTGTGCGCTTTATCAGCTTCTTCCAGTCGATAAGTCTTATCCACGTGCACTTCAAATGGTCCGGAAGTGATCAGCGTGTTCAGTCTATCGATTAGTGTAGGATTAGTTTCACCGTCGTACGCTTCGATAGCGACGCCATTTGGAGCAGTCGGTTCAGGCATCACGCCGTGTGGATATGCGATCCTTCCGCCTTTGCGGATTGCAGACAAAGCTCGATCAGTCTTGTCGCCACCCGCAGTGACAAGTACGGCATCGATTCCGTTAGGCGCAAATCGCTTCGCTTCATCCAAAACTTTCTCGCCATGTCCATCGACTACATTGTCCGCTCCGAGCTTTTTGGCAAGCGCAACGCCATCGGCACCAGAAGCGATTGCAAACACGCTTGCGCCGAGACGTTTGGCAAGTTGTATTGCCAGGTGTCCGATGCCACCACTCGCACCGAATACCATTAACGACTCACCCAATTTCAAACCGAGCACTTTTTCCAAACCGATCAATGCAGTCAACCCATCGCTTGGCAATACAGCCGCTTGCTCAATCGTCAACCCTCCGGGAATCAGCGAAGCATTGTCTGCTTTAACCGCAGTGTACTCAGCGTAGAACCCACCCTTCGGATTCCCTAGCTCCGCGGCGTAAACCTGGTTGCCTTCTTTGAAGCGATTTACGTCTTTACCAACTGCCGCGATTGTGCCTGCCCCATCAGTGCCAAGCACGTAAGGAAATGTGGGTTTGATTCCAATTATTTCGACAAATCCGCCTTCTCGCTCGAAAGGATCCCACGCGCCGACTCCTGCGGCACCGACCCGAATCAAGACTTCATCCGCGTCTATCTCGGGAACGGGTACGCTGTGCATCTGTAATGTTTCGAGACCACCAAACTTATCAAGAGCTATAGCCCTCATCGTCGCTTTTGCTTGTGATGTCTTGGTCATGATTCTTAAGTACACCTCCCTGTCTGTTAATCGTTCGAGCCCTACAAGCAATCCACATATTTTAGAGGGACAAAATCAGACGAGCAAACCGGATGCCCGTTCAACTATGTCCCACGCCGCGCTTCTGTCGATCGCATGATTAGCTGGCCGTGAACGGGCAACATATCGAGCGTCTGAACAGTTCTCGAAGAAAATCGTCTGCGCCGGTTCAGAATTCTGCCCGATCGAGCACTCGAAAAGCTTCTGCCAGTTTCCGTGACCCGTAGGTTGAGAGGCAGAACCGTGCGCCGAACGAAACCTCGTATTCTCATCGATTATGCGCGAGTGGTGAATGCTAACAAACGCCAAACCCGACCGGATAGTTCAAGTGGCCGATGTGATAATCTATTCGGCGACCGGGGCATACGAGGTACTGATGATCGATGAGGCGCTCAAGAAAGTTCGAGCGTGTAATCCGCGACAGGCACGCCCCGTGCAGTGGCGGTTCTTCGGCGGTTTATCCGTAGCAGAGACTGGGGCGTGATGAGTATCGGAGCGCACCGTCAAGAGTGACTGGAAGATGCCCCGTGCGTGACTCTCTTCTACCTTAACGATACCAACCAACCAGACCTTATAACCGACATGGACGCGGATCGCCGGCATACAGTGAAGAGAATTTTCTCGGCCTTGACCACTCAGGGGAGTGCTACAGATGACACTATTCTCAAAGCGTGCGACGGAGACGTGGAATTAGCTAATGAAGTGAGGCCGCTGATAGAAGAACATCGTCGTCTGGAAGAAGCTGCGATAAGCAGCAACGCGACGACTGAACGGAGTGCCGAACTTCCCCGCCAATTTGGGGGGCGCTACCGAGTGATGTCCTGGCTCGGCAGCGGTGGCTTTGGAGATGTTTACCGAGTTGTTGATGAGATGGCGGGCGACTGTGAGCTCGCGCTAAAGGTACTTAGATCGCCGGATTCGGTCTCAATCCAGCATTTCAAACGTGAGTTTCGCAGCTTAGCCGATATCTACCACCCAAACGTCGTCCGCTTGCATGAGTTGCATTTCTATGAACATCGGTGGATGTTCACGATGGAGTATGTCGCCGGCGTCGACCTTCTGAGATACCTTACCCACCGTCCGGATTGCGAGAAGGCAACGGCGATTCGCCCCTATATGCTGCAGTTAGCCGAAGGGTTAAGGGAGTTGCACCGGCGAAAGCTCCTGCATCGCGACGTGAAGCCATCCAATATTCTCGTAACTGCCACTGGGCGCCTCGTGTTACTGGACTTCGGATTGGTTCGGGCCTTTGATAGTGAATCGCTTGCCAGCCTTGCGGGCACGCCGGTTTACATGTCCCCGGAGCAAGCTGCCGGCGAAACGCTTTCGGAACCGAGTGATTGGTATTCCGTCGGTGTGCTTTTGTACCAGTGCCTGACGGGCCGCCTGCCTTTCGAGGGAAGCTTCATCGAAATTCTTCGGCGTAAGCAGTTTGAAGTCCCGCAACCTCCGGTCGAGTTTGCCCCCGAGTTGACGGACGAGGTCAATTCGCTTTGTCGAAAACTACTAGAACGTGATCCAAGAGTTCGTGCGGGTTACTCAGACATAGTTCGCTGGGCTCAGGGCGCCGAGTCTCTTAGAAGCGAAGAATCCGCTGCGAGTCGGTTTGTAGGACGCGACAAACCTCTCCAAATACTGAACAGCGCATTTGCCCAAGCGGCGGAACATCCGATAGTCGTGCACGTCCGCGGTCCATCGGGCATAGGCAAGACTACCCTTCTACGTCAATTCATGAACAGCGTTGCAGAGAACCCTTCCGCATTGGTCCTCTCCGGACGATGCTATGAGGGCGAGACCTTGCCGTATCAAGCGCTAGACGACTTGATCGATCACGTCGGTCAGTATCTTCGGCATCTACCACGCGACAGACGCGAGCGTTTATTGCCGCGCAACTTCAGCACCCTGGCAAAGATGTTTCCAATCCTCGCGCCGTTGTTGCCTGCCGACATACGGTCCGTCATTGGACTCAATTCGATAGAGTTGCGCACCCGGGCCGTGGCAGCGTTGCGCGATTTGCTGGGCAGGATGTCTGAATACCATCGGGTGGCCCTGGTGATAGACGACCTGCAATGGGGAGACTTGGACGGATGTGCGGCGCTAAAAGATGTACTTAACTCGATCGACTCGCCGCCGGTGCTTGTCGTGCTGGCTTACAGGTCGGAGGATGTCGACGTCGCGGAGTCGTTGGCAGAATTGACGGAAGGATTCGCGCAATCCTCAGATGAAGCGAATGTAATGATTCATTTGGAGATTTTTGACGACTCGGAATCATGCGAACTCGCGAGGTTCCTTCTGACGCAGCCGGTAAGTGAAACTACCCTCGGCCGGATTGTCGAGCAGGCTGCTGGAAATCCGTTTCTGGTGCAAGAAATCGTCCGGTGGATTCAGGAACGCGGCACTGGGCCAGTCCTGAATCAGCCGTTCAGTCTAGCCGACGTAGTGCGCTCAAAACTTGACCTGCTGATGCCGACGAGCAGGGTGTGCCTTGAACTTCTGGCAGTATCAGGGCAGCCCACAAAGTTATCTGTACTCCAGCTAGCCGCCGGAGTACCCGACATTCTGTCGGCGCGGGATGAGTTGATACATAACCACCTCTTACGCGCGAGGAGCGCCTATGGCCACGAAGAGGTAGAAATCTATCACGACCGTATTCGCGCGATCATCCTCGGAGACATGGAAAACGTGGCGTGCACCCGTAGGCACCGCCAACTCGCTCGCGCCCTCGAATCCGCAGGAGCCCATGATCCGGAGCGCATCGCTGGCCACTACGAGCAGGCTAATGACGTACAATCATGCGCTCGATTTGCGCTTATGGCAGCTCGTCGCGCCTCAAATGTTCTTGCGTTCAATGACGCAGCGCGCTTCTATGAGATGGCCCTCGGGACGGGCACACTTGCACCAGCCGAGGTTCGTACCATTCACCGTGAATGCGCAGACGCGTTGGCCAATGCCGGCCGCGGACCACAGGCCGCTATGCACTATTCCGCGGCGTGCGAGGGTGCGAGTGTCGACGAACAACTGGAGGGTGAGCTCAAAGCTGCCGAGCAGTGGCTTTACAGCGGTTATGTTGACCGCGGGCTGTTGAGTTTTGGTCGGGTTCTGAAACGCGTTGGGATAAGTTCTCCAAAGAGCGGTAGCCGTTTCCCTATTAGCTTACTATTACGCCGCATGCAGTTGAGGATGCGCGGGCTGCGCTACCGGGAGCGCCAGATTTCTGAAGTGCCGCGCAAAGCTTTGCTCAACATCGATACCTGCGCATCAGTGGCGACGGGGCTGTCCTTGATTGACATAGCTCGAGGCGCGGCCTTGCAGACTACCGCCCTTCTGCTCGCTCTACGTGCGGGGGAGCCGAACCGCATTGCTCGAAGCCTTGCCATGGAAGCTGGATATCGCTCTACCAAAGGGGTGGCCGCTCAACCCAAAGTTGAAGCTCTTCTAGAGCGGGCTCGTGAACTCTCCATGCGTACTGGCGATCATCGTGCTCATGGCTTGACCCTGGTTATGGCGGCTGCCTGCGCTTGGAATTTTGGCTCTTGGGAAGATTGCTACCGAAGGGCAGGCGAAGCGCGCGACGCATTGAACGACACAAGCGAGAGGCTAACGTGGGAACGGGATACGGCCTCCATCTTTGAGGTGGAAGCCCTGCGATGGATGGGCCACTGGGCGATAATGCAAGAAATCCTGCCTGAACTAATCGAAGATGCACGCTATCGAGGTGACCTCTATGTCGAAGCCATTCTGCAAATGCATGGAGGATCATGCGCCGCGCTGGCGAAAGACGATCCGGATAGCGCATTAGGCGGTCTGCAGATTCTGGACCGTTGGTCGAGCACTGGTTTCCATGTCGAGCATTTGGTCGCCGTCCACAACAAAGTGGAGATTGCACTGTACCGGCAGCGTGGAAATGAGGCGTGGACTTTTGTCAGCGGCAGCTGGCCAGCGCTGCAAAGATCGCTTTTGATGAGAGTTGAGGCTTTTAGTATTCAGATGCGGTCACTTCGAGCCCGCGCTGCCTTATCGGCTGCGGCGGCGACCTCCGAGGAATCCAGGCGGCGTGATCTGATCCGGCTGGCGGACAAAGAAAGCCGCAGCCTCAGATCGGAGCGCGCTCAATGGGCAAAGGGGTTAGGTGAACTCTTGTCGGGCGGGGTGGAGCAACTCGCCAGTCGACCGGATCGCGCACTTGTGATGTTCACTCGCGCCGAAGACACACTTGGTGAAGCAGGGATGCTGCTACATCACGTGGCGGCTCGACGTGCGCGCGGCCAGCTCATTGGCGGAGATGAAGGGCGAGTGTTAGTCTCTGCCGCTGACCAGGAGTTCCGTACTCAGGCTATTCTCAATCCCCCGCGAATGATGCAGGTGATCGCGCCGGCCTGAAGTAAGGTGTCTGAGCGCTGCAAGGAGGAAGAGACAGTGACGCCTATTCGCAGCTTCGGCCGTTATCAGGCCGGTGAGTCGATCGTTCGGCACGCAAATTCAGTGGACGAAATTCGAAAGGTGTTTGCGGAGGCCAGAGAGTCAAAACGAAGGGTCGCTATTCGAGCTGGCGGACATTCGTTTCACGATCAAGCCCTTCATGATAAAGATACCGGGAGTTCAATTGTCCTCTTTGTTGGTGACTTTCAAAGAGACCTAATCGAGTTTGTGCCGGGACAAGACCAGGTGAGACTTGGGACTGGAGTGCGATGGGGTGATTACTTTCGGGAAGCGTTGAAAGTTGTCAGCGGAGAACCTTTGCTGATTCCAGCCTCAATGCAGACGGGCCGAAAAGCGACTGTCGGAGGAACACTCTCCGGGGATTGCCTCTCGCGTTTTTCCGGCACAATGGGAAAGGAGAGCCGCTCGATTGTTTCCTTTCGACTTCTGACGACAACCGGGACGATTCTGGATGTCAGTGAAGATAAAGATCCAGACTTATTCCACTCAGTAATCGGCGGCCATGGGTACCTGGGTTTTGTTTTGGAGGCAACTTACTGCCTGGTCCCAGTGGCGATGCCCAGTGCCGCGTTCACTGCGATCAGCCTTCATGACTCGTTTACCGAACTCGTCCAGCGACAGTTGGAAATCGTCAAACAAAATGATGGGAAGATGCGCGCCGTATCATCGGCTTGGTTCACCGACCTGCATGGTATTGACGGGCCAAATAGAATTAAGGGCGCTGTATTCGAGTCGTGGTTTGATGCGCCGACTGTGCCCCCTAAGGCCGGTTTTCCGCTATATGATGATATTGAATCTCCATGGCGGTACGCGACGGAATTGCTGGCTCGCACAGAGCCAGCAAACACTTTCGCACATGAATTTTTGTATCTACTTGCAAAGCACCACCAAGGCGATTTCGAGAACAGCCTCACAGATTTCATGTTCTTCATGGATGGGAACACGGTGGCGAAGGAAAAGTTTGAGGAATCGACCGGGCAGTTGTTTCCGATCATCCAGCAGACGTTTGTTATCCCGCCGGACGCCACCGCCCAGTTCGCGGAGAACTGTGAGCACAAGATGAGATCATATTCCATCAGGCCAACCGAGGCGGATATGCTTTACGTTAAAGCTGATGAGTGTCTCATGTCAGGAAACTATCATCTGGACGGATTCGCGGTGAGTTTTGGCTTCGAACCTATCAAAACCCAGCCGCCGCCTCGCATTCTAGAGCTGTTGGATGATCTGACGGAGGATTGCTTAGCTTTCGGTGGCCGCCTTCATCTAGTAAAGAACGCTTATGCACAACCAACTAAGCTCCGGCGGATGTTCTCACCGCAGATTGAAAAATTCGAAGAGATCAAACGGAAGCACGATCCCAGCCTGATCCTACAAAACACTTTCTCAGACAGGCTGTTCAAATTCTCAACCAAATGACGCTGATCGCACGTTGATAAAGACTCAACGGCGAGCCACTAATTAGGTGCGGACATGCCGTCGACCGCGGCTGTGCTCGCGGCGGTTTCCGGAGGAAGCCAGCGTCAATCCGGTCCAGTCACAAGGTGGCACGGGATCGTAATCTCATCCCTCAACGGTCGATTACTCACAAGCACGTGACTAGACTGCGTTGAAAGGTAGTCGCGAAAAATTATACGGACACAAACAAAATAACCAATCATGAAACGGCTACTGGGGAATCATGGCCCAGGTTTCAGTTCGCATCTTGCGAGTGGCTCCCACCACTCCCGTACAACGAATTTACGTATTGGTTCCATTTTGGTTTTTGACGCGTAGCGTCAGCTGAGTTTAGCCCGGCGTTTGAACGCCGGGTTAGTTCGGGTTAACGAAATGTCGTCGCGTAGCGACGATTGAAATCCTGGCAACTTCAAGCGTCGCTACCGCGACGCAGATGAGGTGATTAACGCTCCCGGCTTTGAAAAGCCGGGCTAAATTCAGCTGACGCGCTGCGTCAAAACCAAAATGAATCAGTAACGCGAATTTACAGTCCGCTGCATCCTCGGGGAAATCGGATACCTTTGGTGGGAATGCTACACTCCACGCCGCGGCAGAAGCCATAGCTGAAGGTAAATATTACGGGACTTCATTTCTGGTTCAAGAGAGGGACTCCAATTGAAACGTTCGCTTTCGCTCCTACTGGGGGTAGCTGTGCTGACCGCGGCCTTAGTTGCGTGTAAGTTGAGTGATTCGATCAATACGAGCAATACGCAGCCTGCCTGGCCCATGATCCACCACGACTTGCAGCACACTGGCAAGACCACCAGGCCAGGGCCATCATCTGCTGATCTGAAGTGGGAGTTCGGGATCAACGACGCGGGGCCAAGCTCGCCCGCTATCGCCTCAGATGGCACGATCTATGTCGGCAGCAACGACCGAAAGCTCTACGCCCTCAAGCCCGACGGCACCAAGAAGTGGGAATTCGAGACCGGCGACAAAGTGCAATCCTCTCCCGCCGTCGACTCAGACGGAAAGATTTATATCGGCAGCCTCGACAACAAGCTCTACGCCATCAAACCAAATGGCGCCAAAGAGTGGGAGTTCGCTACCGGTGGAGTGGTGACATCTTCTCCCGCCATTGGCCCCGACGGCACGATCTACATCGGAAGTTGGGACCACAAGTTCTACGCCCTCAAGCCCGACGGCACGAAGAAGTGGGAGTTCCAGACTGGCGACGCGGTCAGCGCGTCTCCGGCAATTGGCGCCGACGGCACCATCTACTTTGGCAGTGAGAACGCGCTTTACGCCCTCAAACCCGATGGCATCAAGGATTGGGAGTTCGTAACTGAGGACGGGGTGAGTTCCGATCCGACCATCGCCTCAGACGGCACGATCTATTTCGGCAGCCTTAAGGGCAAGCTCTTCTCCCTCACGCCCGACGGCAAAAAGAAGTGGGAGTTTGCAACGGGGGAGATGGTGACAGCGTGTCCCGCCGTCGGCGCAGACGGCACGATCTATTTCGGTAGCTGGGACCGGAAGCTCTTCGCTGTCAAACCCGACGGCACCAAGAAGTGGGAGTTCACGACTGGCGGCATCGTCAGGGCGTCCGCCGCCATTGACGCTGACGGCACAATCTACTTCGGCAGCGAGGACAAGAAGGTCTACGCGATCAAATCGGACGGCACCAAGAAGTGGGAACTCGTAACCGGTGGGGCGGCGCAATCTCCCGCTATCGCTGCTGATGGGACGCTCTACGTCGGCAGCTTTGACAACAAGATTTATGCAATCGGATCGGGGAGTCGATGAACAAACCAATCCTCAACGATCCGCAAAGTGAATTGGCGTACGTAGTAGATTGACCATGAGAAAACAGCCGGTCACACGAAGACAGTTTTTGGGAAGCGGTATAGCGGCGGCGGGAGCGATAACGATTGGCGCGTTACCCGCAAACGCACGAGAGTGGGAAGAGTATGCCGCGCGCTTTGAGCGATCGATCAGCGATGGATTGCCAACTGGTCCACTGCGACCGGACGACGAGACTGCGTGGAATGCGGTCGCGAAAAACTTTTCGGTCACAAACAAAATAACCAATCTTGAAAACGGCTACTGGGGAATCATGGCTAATCCGGTGCTCGCTGAATACAAGCAGCTCACGGAGTTCATAAATAAGGAGAATACGACTTTTGCCCGACCCCGGTGGTCCGAAACGTACCGCGGTGTGAGAGACACGGTGGCGGGCTTTCTAAATGTTAGCCCGAACGAAATTGCGTTAACCCGCGGTGCAACCGAGGCGCTGCAGGCGCTGATTGGCGGGTATAACAAACTCAAGCCGGGCGACACAGTTCTATACGCGGACCTGGATTACTCGGAGATGAAGAACGCGATGCGTTGGCTCGAAGTACGCCGAGGCGTCAAGGCAGTGAAGCTGACATTCCCTGAACCAACGATTGATCGGCCGCTTCAGGAAGCAGACGTCCTTGGCTTTTACGATAAAGCTTTAATCGCCAATCCGGGAACAAAGCTGCTGCTGTTGACGCACCTCAATAACTGGACTGGATTGATCATTCCGGTTGCCAAGATTGCGAAGATGGCAAGAGATCGCGGCGCTGACGTGATACTCGACGCGGCCCACTCGGTCGGCCAGGTAGAACTCAACCTAAAGGGACTTGGCTGCGATTTCATCGGCGTCAATCTGCACAAATGGGTGGGCGCACCAATCGGTTGCGGCGTCATCTATATCAAGAAGGATCGGATCGATGCGATCGACCCGTACATGGGAAAACCGAGCGATACTGCGGACATTGACGGGCGCATCGATACTGGAACACTAAATTTTGCCGCGCACATGACCATCCCGGCCGCGATCGCGTTTCACGACAAAATCGGAACCGCAGCCAAAGAGGCGCGGCTGCGATACCTCCGAAACCTTTGGGTCGCACCGGCGCGACAAATAAAAGGGCTCATCGTTCTCACTCCGGATGACCCGAGGATGGTCGCGGCGCTGACCTCATTTCGTCTTGATGGCGTGACTTCAACCAGTGCGAACGAAGCCGTCGTCAGGCAGCTCGCAGAAAGATACGGTGTGCTGACGGTCAGGCGAACGGGCCCAACGGCCGGCGATTGCATTCGCGTGACCCCGTCTGTTTATACCTCGGCGGATGACGTCATGAAGCTCGTAAACGCACTGCGTTCGATCACGGCTTCGCCAAAATCGATCGGAAACCCGTGATGCGGCTCGGCCGCTTTCCTTGTGGAAAGCCTCCGGCTTTTCGAACAGGTCACTTAGAGTCACACGCGGGAGGCTAAGCCTCACGCGCAACAATTATTAGCAGTCGGATCGGTAAGCCAGAGGCTTACCGCAAGGATAGCGGCAGAGCCGCAACTGCACCGCCAAACTGGATCTCAAACTACAACACCACTCAAATATGAAGACTCTACTTTCGTTCGCGCTGCTCCTCGCGTGTTCACCGATCCTCCTGGGTCAAGGGCGCACGCGACGTCCGACCCCGTTTCACGTTGAAGAAAAAACCATTGCGCAAATTCATGCCGCGCTGCGTTCTCGACAGGTGACGTGCCGAGGACTGGTTGAAGCGTATTTGGCCCGCATCAACGCGTACGATCAGAAAGGCCCGTCGCTCAATGCGGTGGTGCTGCTGAACGCGTCCGCCCTGCAGACCGCGGATGAATTGGATGCCCGTATGAAGTCGGACATCTCTGACAGGGCCATGCGCCCTTTGGAGTGCATCCCCGTCGTCGTCAAGGACAACTACGAAACAAAGGGTCTGCGAACGACAGCCGGTTCTCAGTCGCTTGCCAAGTTTATTCCCACACGCGACGCTGTCGTGGTGCGGAAGATCAGGGAGGCCGGCGCGATCGTTCTGTTCAAATCGAACATGGCAGAGTTTGCGTTCACGCCACTTGAAACCGTGAGCTCAATTCAGCCTGGATACACATTCAATCCGTATGCGCTCAATCGCACGACCGCAGGCTCGAGCGGAGGCACAGCGGCTGCCGTCGCGGCGAACTATGGTTCCGTCGGGTTGGGAACCGACACTGGAAACTCGATCCGTGGTCCATCGTCACACCAAAGCCTCGTCGGCATTCGCTCCACGATGGGTTTAGTCAGTCGCACAGGCGTGGTGCCGCTCAATTTCCTGGCAGACATCGCTGGGCCAATGACGCGCACAGTTGAAGACGCCGCTGTCATGCTACAGGTGATTGCCGGCCCCGACACCGCCGATCCGATCACGCTCACGAGCGAAGGACACATTCCTCCCAGCTACCTTCCGTTTCTGAAAAAGGATGCGCTGAAGGGCGTGCGCCTTGGTGTGTTGCATGCTGCCTACGATCGGCCCACCGCGGACTCTGAAGTGATGGCAGTCTTCAAGAATGCGCTGAGAGAATTGAAAGCCGCGGGCGCAGAGATCGTGGACCCGGCGGACGTTGCCGGATTGCCGGAGCGTCCACAGAACCCGTTGCCGTGTCGCGGTTTTAAATATGATCTGGAGCATTACCTCGCGGAGGCCGGTGCGCCGGTTAAAACGCTCGACGAGATAATCAAAGGCGGAATGTTTCATCCGACGATTCGTCAGCGACTCGAGCGCGCGCAAACGAACGACTCGGCCGGTGACGACAGCCCGGGTTGTCAGGCCAACCGCGAATATCGCAAAAAGTTTGGTGAGGCGGTGCTGACAACGATGACGACGCTTAAGCTCGATGCGTTTGTGTATCCCACCTGGAGCAATCCACCGGCGATCATTGGTGATGTGCGCCAGAACCTGGCCGGAGATAACAGTCAGGTCTATTCACCGACGACGGGTTTTCCGGCGATCACCGTGCCGATGGGATTCACACGTGGCGGCACGCTAGCGGCAGGCATGACGATCTTTGGCCGTCCCTGGGACGAAGGCCACCTGTTTGCATTTGCTTATGCGTACGAACAAGCAACGCACCATCGCAAGCCTCCGCCAACTACGTCGGCTCTGAAGTAACTCCTGCTTTGCTCCGAGATCCTAAGGTTTCTCATCTTGTCAGCGTCATTTGAAAGAATGGGCCGCAGGCGTGGGTGGCTTTACTTCCTATCAGGACAAGTCTCAAGAATGTTTGGTGTCTATTTGAGGCACGCTATGGAACTCTAGCGCATTGGTAAACAACCGTAAGATCTTGAGTTACTTAAGTGTTTGGTGTCGATATACTGCGAGGCTGCCGACTGAGATTCGGCACCTACTGTGAGCTGTTGAACGACTGAAGTTAGAGAAGGTATTGGTGCCGAAGGGGGGACTCGAACCCCCACGAGTTACCTCACACGCCCCTCAAACGTGCGCGTCTGCCAGTTCCGCCACTTCGGCATAAGGTGAGTGGCTATCAAAAGCTGCGGCCATTATAGCCGGAAAAAATTCAAACAAAACTACCACGGTCGAAGACAAGAAAAAGTGTGCGGACCTCTCAACGACTTCTCAACTTGTCAGACATACGCACCCTTATTTACTTGGCGCTGGAGAGGCCGCGGTACCCGGCGATGTTGCTGGAGCGGTCGATGTTGCCGGCTTCGGTTGTTGTGTCGGAGCTGGTGTCGGCGTGGCTGTTGGCGCACTTTCCGGTGTCGACTGCAGTACTGATCGTGAACCCGATAAGATCGGTAGTGACAACGTCAGTGCGATCAACATGAACGCAGCCGCAGCGCCGATAGTGATCTTCGCAAGCAAACTCGCGGTGCCTCTCGGACCGAACGCAGTACTCGAGAGACTGCTTGAGAAGAGAGCTCCAGCATCTGCTTTACCCGGCTGAAGCAAGATAGTAACAACAAGGACTACACAGGCCAGAATAAAAAGGCCGTAAAGAATATACGTGAACAAATGGAACTCCTAAATTTGTGCTTTGTACTTTGTGGTTTGTGCTTTGACAAATTCTATAGATAAAGACGCACCATCAAATCCCGTCACCGCTCATAATTTACTATCTTTGCGAAGCTATCCGCCTGCAAACTTGCCCCACCGACTAAGGCACCGTCGATATCGTCTTGCACCATCAAACCGGCAATATTGTCAGGCTTAACCGAGCCACCATACAGGATCCGTAGAGCTTCGGCTGCCTTTTGAGAGTGCCTTTCCGCGAAAACGCGCCGGATAAACGCATGCATTTCCTGCGCTTGCTCCGGCGTCGCTGTACGTCCAGTGCCGATGGCCCAAACGGGCTCGTAGGCGACGATGATACGGTCGAGATCTGAGGCTGTCAACCCGGCAAGACTTCCGCTTAGTTGCCCGGCTACAACATTTTCCGCGAGTCCCTGATCGCGTTGATTGAGACTCTCACCAACGCAGACAATGGCAATTAGTCCCGTAGCAACCGCAGCGTGCGCCTTTCGGCTCACCATTGAGTCCGTTTCGCAGTAATACTGACGGCGTTCCGAGTGACCGACAATGACGTACTTCGCACCAGCGTCACGCAACATGAACGCCGCGATTTCCCCCGTGTGGGCACCTTCTTCGACCTCTGTGGCGCAATCCTGACCGGCTACAAAGATGTTTGAGCCCTCCAACCGATCGGCTACCGTTTTTAGCGCTGTAAAAACAGGTGCGATGACGACGTCGCAATGATTTGCGTTGGCCACCAACGGCTTGAGAGCCAAAGCAGTGTCAACTGCCTGACTCAACATCTTGTACATCTTCCAATTGCCTGCGATAACTGGTTTGCGCATCATTTTTTGCTTTGTACTTTGTACTTTGTACTTTGAGCTTTGTACTTTGTGCTTTGTACTTTGTGCATCGTAATTTCAGTATTAAGTACTAAATACTAAGTACCAAGCACAAAGCACCAAGTACTAAGCTCAAAGTACAAAGCACCAAATACAAAGCATTACTTTTCCGTTAACGCCGCGACGCCAGGTAACTCCTCACCGGAGAGAAATTCGAGTGTCGCTCCGCCGCCGGTTGAGATGTGAGTTATTCGATCCGCTACTCCTGCTTTGCTTATAGCTGCGACTGAATCTCCTCCGCCTACGATTACTGTGGCACCGCGATCTGCAGCCTCAGCAACAGCGTTTGCGATTCCAATCGTTCCTTGATCAAATGGAGGCTCTTCAAATACACCCATTGGACCATTCCATATAATCAATTTCGCATCACGCAGCGCGTTGGAAAAGTGAGCTATGGCTTCCACTCCGATGTCCATTCCCGCTAAGCCGAGATTTGTGAATTCAATCGGAATCGTTTTGGATACAATCTTATCGCCCTTGATTGGCTCGTAACTATCTACTACCTGATGATCAGTAGGTAACAGAAATTGAATTCCCTTCTCCTCTGCCCGCTTTCGAATCTCGTTTGCAGTTGTCATCATGTTGTCTTCAACGAGTGACTTGCCAACAGTAAATCCTTCCGCCTTGAGAAAGGTATAGGCCATCGCTCCGCCTATAAGGATCTTATCAACACCGCGATCAATCAACGCGTTGATAACGGGTATCTTGTCGGACACTTTGGCGCCGCCAAGAATCGCAACAAAAGGATGCTCCGGGTTCGTCACTGCTCGTCCGAGGTATTCCAATTCCTTTTGCATCAACAAACCAGCGGCGGCTTTATCAACATACCTGGTTATGCCGACCGTTGAGGCATGTGCGCGATGCGCCGCACCGAATGCGTCGTTCACATAGAGATCAGCCAGCGACGCGAGCTCTTTGGCCATGTTGTCGTCGTTCTTCTCCTCTTCAGGATGGAATCGGAGATTCTCAAGCAGCAAGACCTCACCGCTCTTGAGCGCGTCGACCTCGGCTTTTGCGGCGTCACCAAGGGAATCGGTCGCGAATGCAACAGGTTTACCCAACAACGACGCCAGGTGTTCGGCCACCGGTTTCAAACTGTATTTCTCGACGCGTTGTCCTTTTGGTCTTCCGAGATGCGAAGCGAGGATAACGCGTGCACCATGTTCAAGGGCGAATTGAATTGTCGGCAATGCAGCACGGATTCGAGTGTCGTCATCGACCCTGCCGTCCTTTATCGGGACGTTGAAGTCAACGCGAACAAAGACGCGCTTGTTGTTCAAGTCTAAATCAGTAATTGAAAGCTTGGACATTTTTTGATTGTCAGTGGTCCGTTGTCAGTGGTCAGTTGTCAGTCGCGAATTGAGTTTGGAAGTGCAACAGAAAGCGTTTTGTCTGGTTTGCCCCGGACGGGCGAGATGTTTATAGCCTCGTGATTCGCCGAACTGCGCGCTCCAGCGGAGCGCAATGTCCTTTCCGCCGAATCTTCACGACCAGATATATTTCGCTCCTGACGGAGCGAAGAAGATCTAAGGCTACTACGGCTTGCTATAAACATTTCGCTCCTCTGGAGCGAAGAAATATTTCATAGTTGCCTTTGAAATTTGAATACACCAGTAGTCCTTTATGTTTTTGATCTCGCCCAATCCGCACAGACTACTCATAATTGATTTGTACAATCACGACTGACTACGGACTACGGACCACTGACAACTGACTAATTTACAATCCCTTTTGCGCGATGTACTTGATCAAGTCTCGGACACGACAGGAATAGCCCCATTCATTGTCATACCACGACAGCACTTTGAGCATGTTGCCGCCAATTACTTTCGTGTACTCGGCGTCAACAATCGAAGAGTTTGAGTTGCGCTTGAAGTCAATTGAAACAAGCGGTTCCTCACAGAACTCTAGAATGCCTTTCAGCTCCTCGTTTGCCGCATCTTTGAATGCTCGATTCACTGCTTCAGCCGTTGTGTCTTTTTCAAGATCCATCACGACGTCAACAAGAGACACGTTGGGCGTCGGGACCCTAACCGAAATGCCATCAAATTTCCCTTTCAACTCCGGCAGAACAAGAGCCACTGCTTTCGCCGCACCAGTTGAAGTTGGAATCATTGAAAGCGCTGCCGCGCGCGCACGTCGCATGTCCTTGTGCGGCAGATCAAGTAGCTGCTGATCATTGGTGTAAGAATGAATCGTCGTCATCTGCGCCGCTCGAATACCAAACTTCTCATGAACAACTTTGGCAACGGGCGCCAAACAGTTTGTGGTACACGATGCGTTAGAAATTATGTGGTGAGCCGACGGATCGTATTTCTCTTCGTTGACACCCAGTACGATCGTGATGTCTTCATTCTTAGCGGGAGCGGAGATGATCACTTTCTTCACGCTGCCATGTAAGTGTTTCCTGGCATCTTCGGCTTTTGTAAAAATACCCGTAGACTCAACGACAATGTCGGCGCCTACGGACTCCCAATCGATCGCGGCCGGATCTCGCTGCGAAAAGACGCGAAACTCTTTTCCATCCACGCTGATACCGTTTTCAGTCGAAGTGATCTTGTGATCCAGGTTTCCGAGTACCGAATCGTACTTCAGTAGATGAGCAAGAGTTTTAGTGTCGGTCAAATCGTTAACAGCAACGAAGTCGATGTCCGGATCACCGAGTGACGAACGGAGAATGTTTCGTCCAATGCGGCCAAATCCGTTGATACCAACTTTAACTGGCATGTGTTCAAGTCCTCCTGGAGTACTCTAATGAGAAGCGTTCTTTTGTCGCGATTGTGGGACGTGGGCTGTTGCGTTTGTGGGACAAACTCTCAAACTGTAGACTGTCCTTTTTGAAACCGAGTGCCATTGCAGCTCAGGAACTCTCCGCCAATTACAGCTCCATGACACTCGGTCAGCGCGGCGCAGTAGTGCTCACGAACAACCTCTGAAAGTCAGTAAAGCGTGCTTTCAAGAAAGAAAAGCAAGATTATGCGGGGTGTTTAAGACTGTCAAGCGGGCGTCCAATACAAGTTTTTGAAACTGCGTTTGAATAGGTTACGTAGTAAAGTTTTGACCCGGCGGACCTTTGTTTGCCAGATATCTGCGATACTCTCCCGTTTATCTATAGCAGTGGGAACTGAAAGGAATCACTTTTAAGGAGCTCTTCGTCTGATGCTAACTCTGATTTTTCGAAACACAGCTGGCGCAATAATTTTAGCTTGCGCCCTTCTCTCAACGGCGAATGTCGCGGCGGCACAAACGCCCACCGCCACGCCAAGATCAACACCACCGCCGGGGGATCCAACAAGGCCACCAGGACAGGAGCAACTTCCCGAGTCAGCGCGTCCGAGTACTCAGAACCCTCAAGCACCTCCGGGTACGACGCAAACGAATCCTCGTACACCTCCTGGTACGACGCAACAAAACCCGACTACGCCACCGGGTCAGACTCCGTCGAATCCTACGGCGCCTCCGGGTACTGTTACGCCAGCTCAAACACCTGTTACTGGGGATACCCAGGAGCCGCGCGAACCGAATATTCCCTTATTTCAACCTAAACCACTGCCACCCATTCCTAGTCTGACGCGATTAGGAGTGGGCAGTAACACCTTGCCGCTGTCGTTAAACGACTCCATTAAGAAGGCGCTGGAAAACAACAACGACATCGAGGTCGCAAAGGATGACGTTCGGTTCGCAGAGACAGTCCTTCGTTCATCTGAAGGAGTATATGATCCGATTTTCGCGATCACTCCACAATACGACAAGCGCATTTCACCACAACAGAGTTCACTGGGCGGTTCTGGTTCCGCCGGTACGACTAGCACCACCACTTATACCTGGAGCCCATCCGTACAAAAACAATTTGGGCGAGGTGGCGGAAACTATTTCTTGCAATTTTCGAACTCGCATACCAATACGAGTAACAGTTTCAGTTTACTTAACCCGTTCTATTCGTCGAATCTCTCGTTGACGTTCGCACAACCACTCTGGCGTAACCGTTCAATCGACAACAACCGGCGTCAGATTCGTGTGCTACGAAAACGATTGGATCAATCGGATGCAGATTTTCGCCAGCGCACAATTAACGTGATTACCCTGGTTCAGCAGGCTTACTGGGAACTGGTGTTCGCGCTCCGGGACCAGCAGAACCAGTTAGCCAACTTGAACCTGTCGCGTGAGAGTCTTCGTAATGTGGAGGCTCAGATTGCGGCGGGTGCGAAAGCGCCGCTCGAGAGAGCAGAAGTACAGACTGAACTCGCCAGTCGCGAAACAAATTTGTTACTGGCAGTACAGAGTGTCGCCATCGCAGAAAACAATCTGAAGATTCTGATCTTCAAGGATCCGACAAGCCCCGACTGGTCAGCCCAGGTTACACCAACTGACACGCCGAAGTTTGATACAACGCCAGTAAATCTCGACGATGCACTCAAAGCGGCGCGCGAGAACCGACCAGAGCTGCGTCGTCTCCGACTACAGAACGATATCAACTCAATAGATATTCAATTCTTCAAAAACCAGACCAAGCCACAGATCGATTTAACCGGCACGCTGGCATTAACCGGTTTGGCGGGAACCGACGTGTCGGGAGCTCCTCCTCCGGGAACGCAGGTTCCACTCATTCTTGGCAACCCTTTAACCAATCCTGACTCGTTCCTGCTTTCGCAGGTTCGTCAAATTCAGATCGCCCAGGGACTCCCAGTATCGGTGTCGCCTTTGGTTAGTGCCCAGGGCGGACCCAGCACGAACTTGATAGGCGGGTATGCACGGGATCTCAGGAATCTCCTTGACACTGATACGAGAAACGTCACGATAGGTGTCGCGATCTCTCTCCCATTCAAGAACACGACTGCGGAAGCAAATTTGGCTGGAGCAAGAATTCAGAAGGAGCAGCTCGAAGCCACATTTCGTTCGCAGGAACAGTCCATCGAAGTTGATGTTCGTAACTCAGCTCAGGCGGTAGAAACCTCTCGGATGCGTGTTCTGTCTGCACGTGAATCTCGCGTCAACGCTGAATTGCAGCTTGAAGGTGAACAACGTCTCTATCAAGTGGGACGTTCGACAACGTTCTTGCTTTTCCAACGCGAAAACGCCTTGGCCAATGCCCGGGCTTCAGAACTTCGAGCGGAAACCGATTACAACAAGGCCCTGGCCGACTTACAGAGAGCAACCTCTACAACGCTACGCGCCAATAACGTTGTAGTTAGCACACCGGCAGAACCATAACTGGACCACCCAAATTTAGTTTGCCGTTTTTGATTTGCGATTGCTAAGGTAGCTGCGGGCTACCGAGGCAATCGCAAATTCATTTTGTGGGCCAATGATTTCGCATGAAGATCAGCGCGACAATAATCACGTTCAATGAAGAGTCGAACATTCGGGCAGCCTGCGAGTCTCTTTCGTGGGCCGACGAGATTGTTGTAGTTGATTCAAACTCCACCGATGCGACGCGGGATATCGCGATGGCTCAAGGAGCTCGCGTGATCATCAATGAGTGGCCTGGGTTTGGTAAACAAAAACAATTCGCTGTTGAGCAGACGGTTTTTGAATGGATTCTTAGTATTGACGCCGATGAAAGAGTTTCCGATGAACTACGCAAGTCGATCAGTGACTTGCGTGAGAGGAAAGACGCTTTAGCCGACGGCTATTTAATCTCTAGACGCACCCAGTACCAGGGACGGTGGATTCGGGGTGGAGGCTGGTATCCGGATCGACAATTACGCTTGTTCAGGAAGGAATCAGGGCATTGGAAGGACCGTCACATTCATGAGTCGGTCGAAATGAACCCTGGAGCTAAAGTTGAAAAACTTGAGGGAGATCTACTGCACTACACCTCTCAGAATGCTGCTCATCACCACCGGATGATTGGGGAACGTTATGCGCCACTCGCGGCTCAGCAAATGTTTGAAGAAGGTCGACGCACGTCTACCTTCAAAGTTGTCACGGCTGGTCCCGCAGCGTTTGTACGGAGCTTGTTTCTAAAGGGTGGCTTCCGCGATGGATTCGCTGGGTTCACGATTGCCAAGTTTGCAGCTCATCACGCCTTCTTGAAACACTTGATGCTCTGGGAGAGACAACGAGATGAAGGAGAGTAAGGCTTTGGTTCTTGGTTCTCTTTTGAGATTTGGACTTTGAGCTTTGCTCTTGGGCTTTGGCCGGGTAATTGGTCATTGTTCATTTGAGATCTCAGATCTGAAATCTCAACTTTTGCCCCTAAAAACTTTTGTAGTCACCTCCCCGTCCGAAAAGTTACAATGCAGACAGCATGCTTGACTCTCCGTTACTGGCCCTGCCCGACTTACATCTATTACCAGCAACTGTAGGATACATACTCGCCGGAGTTTTTGGCGCCATCATTGGCAGCTTCTTAAATGTCGTAATACATCGCGTACCCCTGGAAGAATCGATCGTCTTTCCCAATTCGAAGTGTCCTTCGTGCGGAGCTGTAATCGCTTTCTACGACAACATCCCGGTCGTGAGTTACCTCCTCTTGGGAGGAAAGTGTCGGGGCTGTAAAAAACGAATCTCCGCTCGTTATCCCGCTGTCGAATTACTAACTGCACTACTTTTTGCCGCCGTTGCGTGGCACGACGGAATCTCCGCGGCGCTTCCGTTCGATCTGATTTTTACCGCGGCGATGGTCTCGCTGGTATTTATTGACGCGGAACACATGATTCTTCCAAACGTTATTACCTACCCGGGAATCGTATTTGCGGTCGTTGCACGAATCGCGTTGCCCATTCTTACCGGCACCCCACACTTCGATGATATACCGTCGCTCATGCACGGCTCGTTCGCCAGCCTACCCATATGGGCCATTTCCCTTATTGGAGCGTTTATTGGCGCTCTGATTGGTGGTGGATCGCTTTGGTTAATGGGTTGGACCTGGGAGAAGTTAAGAGGAATCGAAGCGATGGGACTTGGCGATGTGAAGATGATGTTTATGGTGGGCGCTTATCTCGGTTGGCGACTCACTATTCTCACGATCTTTGTTGGAGTCTTGTCTGGTTCGATCATCGGAATTGGTTTGATGGCGCGAGAGGGAAAGAAGAACATGCAGTTGCTTCTGCCCTTCGGAGTATTCCTCGGACTGGGAGCTATCGCGTCGCTATTACTCGGCTCTTACGTGGTTGAATGGTACGCGGGTCAGTTTCGCTAAGATCTTCCAACCACGTCACTCAAGCTCGATCAGAATATAAACATGCGTTACGGCAATCGCTTTCAATATGGATTGACCATGCTAACAGGACTCTTCCTGATAGCAGTATTGTTTGCGATCCTCCTTTACCTGTTCACTCCGGAGACACCTGCAGCACGTGGACCAATACTGCTGGCGTCCTTCATCGCCATACTCCTTGGTAGTTTGCTTTGCATTTTGTTTCTACTACGTTGGCTGTTGCGTCCTTACCATCAGCTCGTAGACGAAGCTGAACGCGCATCCGTCAAGTCTGATCTCCTGAAGTCACAGGACGAAGCTGAGTTTGTGCTCGAGACTTTTCAATCAGTCGTGGGCCAACTGCAGGAACAACGCAAGGAACTTGAAAGACTCAGTCAACAGGCACGAGAGCGTGCTAACTCAGCTGAGAAGTTTAGCGAACGAATCGTAGCTAGCTTGCCGTCTGCTCTGATCGCCTTTGATGGAAGCGGACGTTCGATGGCTTTGAATATGCCAGGTAGAGCGCTGTTGGAAGTTAATGGAACAGCATTAGGTGAACCCTTCCAATCTCTTCTTTCAAATCATCAAGAGCTTGCAGAATTGGTTGACGACTGTCTCAAAAGAGGTACGGTGTACCGACGTACTGAAATCGAGACCATAACGCCGAATGGTCAAGTGAGACGGCTCGGAGCTACGGTCGCACCGATCGAGTTACCTCCCGAACGTGGACCACATGGCGCTTTATGCCTGCTTACTGACATTACTGAAGTAACCGACTTGCGCGAACAAGTTGCACTTAAAAAAGATCTTGAGAACCTGGGTGAGATGTCCGCTGGGTTGGCCCATGAGTTTAAGAACGCAGTGGCAGCCTTACAGGGATATGTTCAGCTTTTGCAAAACCTCGAATTGAATGACAAGGCACGAGTGGCGGCCGATTCCCTGCTCAACGAGGTGCGCAACCTTTCAGAAATGGTTACATCGTTTCTGAATTTTGCTCGACCTCAACCACTCCAGCTTGAAACTGTTGTTCTTTCAGAACTGATTGACGATTGTGCTGTTGAACTGCACTCGACTTACCAGGAACTCCAGGTTGAACTAACCGTGAATAGTGCTGACAACCTTGAGGTTCGCGCTGACGAACGGATGTTGCGCCAGGCTCTTCTTAATCTTATGCGGAATGGAGCGGAAGCAATTCCCGCTGAAAGAACCGAACGTCGGGTGTTTGTCAGAACATCTCGCGACCAGGAAGCTAGTGGCAACTCACTGGTGACAATTGAAGTTCGAGATACCGGTTCAGGGATTCCCCCGGCGCAACTGCAAAAAATCTTCATTCCTTTCTTTACGACCAAGCCGCGAGGGCATGGCGTTGGGCTTGCGCTAACTCATAGAGTTATCAGTGAACATGGCGGAACGCTCACCGCTGCCAACGTCCCTGAATCTGGCGCCGTCTTCACAATCAGACTACCGCAAGACTCACTTTGAATTCAGAGTTAGCACGGCAATCTCAGCTGGAACCCTGAACCGGACAGGGACGATACTGGTGCCGATACCCGTCGTAACAAAGAGTTGCTTTCCGTCTTCGTCTATCTTGCCGGCGGCAAAGCGTTGTCCATAGTTAGATGGGACCACCAATCGTCCGAAATAGGGTAGGTTGACCTGGCCGCCGTGTGTGTGTGCGGCGATTAACAACAAACAGTTCGCAGGCATTTGTAAAAAGACATCCGGATTGTGAGTGATTGCGATTACGCGGCCGCCAGCTGGCACCTTTGCAAAAGTCTCTTTGATCTTCTGTTCCTGAGTCCAGGAATCCGCAAGGCCCACCAACCAAAAAGAGTCATGATCTCGAGTCAGTTGAGTTACCTGATTATCTATTACCTTAATACCAACTGATTCTAGAGCACTCCTTACTTGATCGCCGTTGAACCACCAATCGTGATTTCCCAGCACAGCATAGACACCAAGCGGCGCTTTAAGGTCTTTCAATCCTGTTGCGATTTTTTCCGGAGCCACCTCCCATTTAAAGATACCGTTTTGGACCATAAAGTCGCCCAGCAGGACGATCAGATCAGGATGTTGACTATTGGTGAGTTCAACGATCTCTCGAAGCTTTGCATCGTTGATAAATAGCGAACCAGCGTGAATGTCACCGAGCGCCGCAACCTTTAGTCCATTTAGTTTCGTCGGCCATCCTGGAAGCGCTATTGATTCGGGGTGAACCACTAACTTGTTTGGCTCGATAATAAAAGCCCAGACGCCCAAGGCAATGACAGTAAGGATGATCAGTAGTTTGAGAGCTCGCGTAACGCGTTTCATGTGCATTCACTGGTGAGTTCTTTTAGACTCAACTAACTTGCAGTTGGAAAGCGACTGGTGCCTCACTTGGCGCATCTCTCTCTGCGTAGCATGTTCTCATCTTGTTTTTCTGACAGACTTGTGAGCGCCCAAGTACTTAGCTGAGACTCCCACTACGTCCGGGAGTGCAAATGCTTATACCAACTCATAATAGAGTCTCCGGCACTCCGTTAGGAGTGCAATGTTTATAGCCGCCGACGAATAAACGCTCCCGCACTCCGTTAGGAGTGCAAGGTCCATAATTCACGAGAGCAAGAGCCTTGGTTACGCGCACCTAAACATGGCACTCCTGACGGAGTGCGACGCTCTCTTCTTTTGCGGTCTATAAACATGCCACTCCTCCGGAGTGGGCGTGAAGGGAAACCTCACCGTCAACTAAGACATTGCACCCTGATGAGGTGAAAGCGATGCGCTTGACCCACATCGCAATTTATTTGGTTGCGGTCTGCTGCGCCTGCGTCTCGGCGTTGGACTGGGTCGTGCGTACATTTCAACGCCGAGACGCCGAGCACGCAGAGACGCCGAGAATTTTGTTGCCAGGCCTGCCCAACTGCAATTGCTTGAGTCGAATTTGCGTTAAAGCTCTTTGGGAAAGTATTCTCGCCAACGTCGGTCCACCAACTGCGCGATATCGTCACGCACAATCAATTCATCTGGAAAGCCTGGCTTGGTACGAGCATCAATTACGACTGGAGCTGTATAGACCAGGTGGTGACGCTGTACCGTTGTTTGGGCAGCGTAGATATCCGCTGCTGGTTCAAAGCGCGTCCAGGTCGCCCACAGGAAATCTGGTGCTGAAGCTGCTACATTGGCATCGTCATGAAGAACAATCATTGGCCAATCTCTAAATACTGGCTCACTCGCTACCCTTGCAGCTAATGATTCGTCGGCGGCAAAAGAACTGCCTTGAAGAACGAGACAGCCGCCGCAAAAGACCTTTGCGCTAGAGATCCACGAAGGCAGCTCGCCCTTGAACTCCCGCGGCAGTGGGCGCACCGGATCTCCCAATCCGAGCATTATTGCCTTGCTACCTTCATTGACCTTCCCACTCGTGTAATCAAGTGTATCCATCGATACGTTGGAGATAACAAACAAATCGGTCTCGGGTTGGAACCGCTCGAGGACATGCTCGAGCACCACTGGAAAGTTTCTTAGATCTAGAGTCGCGTCTGTGAGAATCAAGAACTTTGTCAGCGATAACTGTCCTTCCCCAAGAATACGAAAAGCTGAAACAAGTGCCTCGCGACGGTATCTTTCCTGGACAACTGCGGCGCAAAGAGAGTGGAAACCAGTTTCGCCATAGGTCCAAAGGTCGCGCACTGATGGCATAACCATTGGAAAGATCGGCGATAAGAGTTTTTGCAAATAGTCGCCAATAAAAAAGTCTTCCTGACGTGGCTTTCCAACTACGGTAGCCGGATAGATCGCGTCACGTCGATGAGCGACGGCGTCGACGTGAAAGACCGGATAATCATGCAGCAATGAGTAATAGCCGTAGTGATCTCCAAAAGGTCCTTCGGGCTTTCTTTCGTGTGGATTCACGTGACCGAGCAGTGCAAATTCTGCTTCCGCGGGAAGACGATGTACGCCACCGATAGGATTCCTTGACATCCTCAATTTCTGGCCAGCAAGAAGCGATGCCAGGACTAACTCGGGAACGTCTTCCGGCAATGGAGCGATAGCAGCGAGTATTAAAGCAGGTGGCCCACCAAGAAATACGCTTACCGGTAGAGGCTGATTAAGTCGCTCCGCTTCCTTGTAGTGAAAACCGCCGCCCTTTTGGATTTGCCAATGCAGACCCGTGGATGATGAATCGTAAACCTGCATTCGGTAGATCCCGAGGTTATGTTTTCCGGTAACAGGATTTTCTGTGTAGACAAGTGGCAGAGTTATGAATGGTCCACCGTCTTCCTGCCAGGTTGTGAGTACCGGCAGCTGATCAAGTTTGGCTGGCTGATCGATTACCTGAGCAACGGGCGATCTCGAGGTGTTAGTTGTACCTAACTTGAGAATTTCAAGACCAACTCCGCGATGTTTCCAAAGCTCGGCTGGTTTTGGAGGCAGTACTGACTCAGCCACATGGACCATCTCTTTGACAAACGCTTCAGGCTTTGGTCCAAATGCGAGATCTATTCTGCGTTCGGTACCAAAGAGGTTCGTTACCACCGGGTAACGGCTACCCTTTACATTTTCAAACATTAGCGCCGGTCCACCTTGCGCAATCACACGACGATGTATTTCGGGTAGCTCAAGATAGGGATCTACTTTGGCTTTTATGGTAATTACTTCATTCTCTCGAGTGAGTAAATCGAGGAATGTACGGAGGCTGGGATGCATTCTTTGGTGTTGGTCAGTGGTCCGTGGTCAGCAGTTGAGGTCAGAAATCAATGGTCAATGGACATTGGACAATTCTCATTTGTCAATTATTCGCTGTCGCCGAACCTATCAGAAGAACAAACCTAAGACCCTAAACCAAAAACCAAAAAACCTACTGACCACTGACTATTCTGGTTTATCCGCCGGTTTCTCTACCGTGCGCTGCCTCGCTCGACCAGACGGAGAGGTCTCACCCAAACGTTTCTCTATTTCATCATGAGCGGTTTCTGCGGCCTCGGCGACGTAAGGCTGAACTGACTCCAGGTATGGCTTAATAACTTCGAGCGTGTCAGCGTTTCCTATAACTGCCAGCGCTCTCAGCAGACCGGCTGTGGTTCGAGCAGCGTTGCTTTCCTTCTTCAGAAAAGAATAAAGCAAATCAGGACTTTCGAGTTCTGAAAGATATCCAACCGCCTGATTCTGCCGACCTGAATCCAAGTCGCGAACAACCCGGTAGAGAGCGTCTGAATGGCCCATCCGGTATAGTGCCCAATCAAGGGCTAACCGAACCTCTTTGTTCTTCTCTTGCAGTTGATAGCCTTCAACAAGTTTGCGCTGGTCAGTCGCCGCAAGTTTTGCAAGTGCTTCAGCGCTTCTTTGACGCAACAATGGATCGGGACTCGATAGGCCCTTGGCCAATTGCGTCGTATTGGCCCGGGCGTCGATTCCATCAACGGGAGATTGCCCATTGACGTTTCCTCGATACAGCGCCGGACACAAAACAAAAACTAGTGCCAATGCCAAACCGAGCAGATTAGTTGAAAATCGACTGCCACTCATAATTCTTCTCCCGAACCTCTAACTGCAACCTTCAGTTTGCTGCGGCCTTCTTCTTACGAAGTAGTGCTGTATTGAGGTCCATCTCAGCCACCGGAATTACTTCTACATTTTGATAGTTCTTTTGCAACTCGGGGAGAAACGCTTTTGCATTACCAACTACGATGATGTTACTCGTTTTTGCGTCCAAACGAGTGCCAGCAAATTTCTGAACGTCTCCAGTCGTAACTCCCTGTACGTTCCCTGTGTAACGATTAATCTCGTCAAGTCCCAACCCGTATAACGCGAGCGAAGCAACTTGTGCCACCAACCCGTTAACGGTCTCTAGATTTCTAGAAAAGTTACCAATTAAGACTGCCTTGCGCGGCGTCAGCTCCGTTTCATTTGGTGGCGCAGATGACAACCTTGCGATCTCACCGAGCAACAGAGTTGCCACTTGTGCTCCAGACTCATTCTTAGTTTGGGCGGATGCGAGAAACGGTCCGACATTACGACGAGCTTCCAATTGGCTTCCCGCGCCATAACTCAAACCACGTTTGATACGGATCTCCTGGTTCAATCGACCCGAATAGCCACTGAGTACCGAATTCGCAACGATGCCCCGATAGTACTCGGCATCTTTCCGATCAATTCCAACGCGCGCGAGAAATACTGCCGCCTGGCCAGCATCTGGTTTGTCGATCACCACGACTCGACCTTGCTTATTCGCGCCGCCTGAAGACTCGGCGTTAAGAGCAGGTAACGGAGTACCGGGTTTTTGCCAGTCACCGAAGTACTTCGTTGCCAACGCAATCCCTTCCTTGGCCGCGATGTCACCGCCAATAACAAGGATCGCATTATCAGGTCGATAATACCTGCTGTGCATCTTCGAAATGTCGGCCGGCGTTATCCGAGTTAGCGATTCGGTGGTTCCACCAATCGGGTGGCCGTATGGCCCATCGCCGAATACAACTCGCGCTGCGACAAAACGCGCAATCGAACCTGGCTCACCAAGCGCAAGGGTCAACCCATCAAGATACTGTTGTCGCAAACGCTCAACTTCTTCACTCTTGAAAGTTGGTCGGCGAGTAACGTCCGCGAGGATTTCCATCGCTTTCGCAATCTTGCTGGACATTACGCCGACTACTGCATAGGAAGAATCCCAACGCGCGCCTGACTCAAGTGCACCGCCAAGACCTTCGATCTCCTCAGCAATACGCGTTGCATCACGCGTTTGAGTTCCCTTGGTCAAAAGACTCGCCGTCATGTCGGCAAGCCCGGCCAATTCGGGAGGATCTACTTCACCACCATTCTTAATTAGGAGTTGGGCCGAGACTAGAGGGTTCTCCCGTCGCTCGATAACGATTACCCGAAGACCATTTGGCAGCGTTTCTTCTGCTGGCTTAGGGACCGTAACTGATCGAGGTTGAGAGGGTGGTGGAGGAGTGGCCTGAGCGGTTTGGGCCAACGCGGTAGAATGACTTACGCAAATAGCCCCAAACAGAAAGACAGCGCAGATTATTCTCATCTACTTGGCCTCCTTCTGTTTTTTGTTTTCCGCGATACCTGTCTTTGATGTCTCCGGTAGGTAATATAGGACCAATCGGTTTGTCTCTGCGAAATACTTTTTCATGACCCGCTGTACATCAGCAGCCGTTACTGCCTGTAACCTGGTTAGGTCCGTATTGACTCTTGCTGGATCTCCAAGCAAGACTGCTGCTTCACCCAACGCCTGAGCCTTACCGTTATTTGTCTCCAGCTCACGAAGCGCATCAGTGATGAGTTGATTCTTGGCTTTTTCCAACTCTGCGGCCGAAACAGGTACGTCCTGCAGTTTTTTGATCTCGGCAATTATCGATCGCTCGACGTCCTGAGGTTTCTTTCCTTCCGATAAAACAACGGTGATAAGAAACAGACTTGCGTCCTCTCGGACCTCGGAGAGCGAGCTCGCGTCCGCGGCTATCTGTTGTTCGTAGACCAGCGAATGGTACAGGCGCGACGACTCCCCTGCTGACAGAATTGCATTTGCCACTTCCAGCGCGTCGGAATCAGCGTCGGCCTGTCGCGGAGTCAGAAAAGTCATTCCTACTGCCGGCAAGTCATTGGTGCCGTATTCGGTAAAACGCATCTCGCTTTTTCGAGCTGGTTCTTTTACTTGTACACGCGGCAAAGGACTGTCGGGCTTTGGTATGGGAGCAAGGTACTTATCGATCCAACTGTCGAGCTGCTTTTGCTCAAAGTCACCTACGACAACTAGCGTGGCGTTGTCAGGTCGATAATACGTCGAATGGAAGTCCTGAACCTCTTTTAGTGACGACGCGTCGAGATCTTCAATACTTCCGATTCCAGGTCGCTTATACGGGTGTTCTGTGAACGATTTCTGTTGTAACAAATATTGGAAGCGACCATATGGAGGCGCCAGCACACTTTGACGGAACTCCTCCTTGACTACATCACGTTCCGACTTGAAGTTTGGGTCATCGACATTTAAACCTGAAAGTCGATCCGCTTCAGCCCATATCAGGGTTTCAAGATAATTGGAGGGCACCACCTCGAAATAGACAGTCACGTCGTCAGCCGTAAATGCGTTATTAAATCCGCCGACATCTTCTGTGAGACGATCCATCATTTCCGACTTCATGTTCTTCGTGCTCTTGAACATCATGTGTTCGAAGAGATGGGCAAAGCCGCTGCGATTTTGCGGATCGTCTTTTGAGCCGACGTGATACCAAACTTGAATCGCAACGGTCGGGCTTGAAGGGTCGGGCGCTGCGAGAACACGAAGGCCGTTAGCCAGCGTACGATCAGTAAAATTTAGGTGAGGCATTTTCTGAGCTTTTGTATCCAGCTGGAACGATAGAACCACACTGGCCACAATAAGCACGTGCGCTGTCAACCTACGAATCATTCAATTTCTCCATTTTGAGAGTAGAACCTGGTAAGACTGGCACATTGATCGAAAGAGTTAATCGATATCGAGAGGATTTCGGTACGGCTTATCCTTGTCTTTTTCGGCGCGCTTCATGGCTTCCTGAAACTTCTCTTCGAGAATACGATCGCGGTCCTTCATCGAGCTGAGTTCCTGGGAAAAGATCTGCTCCCTCATCTGCTTCTGTTTGTCGAGCCCTTTTACCATCTCATCAAACGAAGCCAAGGGTTTGGTTTTCTCCTCGTGCGAAATCAAAGAACCGGTCTGGGCGTCGACAGTCAACGTCGCTTCACAGCAGGGACAAATAATGGTGTATCTCGACGTATCAGCCATAAAACCTCCTAAAAATGAACAACCTCTGGTCGTAAGTATAGCACTCAGACCTAACAACTGGCGGTCAACAACAAAGAGGGCCAGTACCAAATCGGATACTGGCCCGGTGATATTTTTGTTGGATCCAAACTTAAGGGATCACTTTTTTTACGGCGCTACCCGCTTTCTTTGCTCCTTCAGCTGTTTTTGTGCCAACTGTTTTGGCGCCTTCGACGGTAGCTGAGCCTACCTTCTTAGCTCCCTCAGCTGTCTTTGTCCCAACAGTCTTGGTCGTGTCAACGGCCTTGGTGCCTGCGTCCTTCGACGCGTCGACCGTTTTGTCCGCCACTTTTTCAGCCGCATTCTTGGTGCCACCTGCTACTTCTTTGCTCTTATCGGCTACAACTCCAGCGCTATCGGCGATAGCATCACCGGTTTTCTCGAACACGCCTTCCGCATCATTGCCCTTTAATTCCTTCTCTTCGCCACTTGGTGTGTAGACTTTCGTCGTCTTAACACCGTTCTTGGTAGTAACAACAACTCTTGCAACGCGAGGATTGTTGTTAAAGACCTTCGTCTCGGTCTTGGTTCCGCTCGCGTCTACAGTGGTTGTAACTCCATCCGCCGGTGCGGTGGTTGCGGGCGAAGTTGTGGCGGTCGCGGTGTTCGCGTTTGCGTTTGAATTTGTCAGCTGATCACTCGACGAGCAAGCGGCTCCCAAAGCCGCAAGTGTGAGAATCATTAGTATCGAAAGCTTCGTTTTCACGCTCATATCCTCCTCTAATCTAAACCGTCAAATGCTAACAACTGGCAACAGACGTGCCAGAATGCATCAGTTCGTAGGGCGCTAAATTATGTTTGGGGGTAATCAATTAAAGCCTGAGCCCAGAACAAAAGCAACACGGGAAGTCAGCAAAATGTGTAAATACAATACGACCGCTTTTCGTAGCTGCTTCACTTTGGCATTTTTCATTGACTTTCGTAGTAATTTCCTTTAGAAGCACAACACTGCACTATGGCTGGCGGCCTTGAGACCTACCTTGCTACGCTTAATCGAGTCACCGCCGCAGCTTCGATTAATGCTGTCAGTATTGAGACTTTTATCGTTGACCGCGAAACATAATCCCCGAGGAGCCCTACTTATGCGCAGACTGGTATTTGCTGCAACAGGTGTTTTTTTATTCATTGCAACGTTGCTGCCGATGCAACGTTCTTATGTGGTGCACGCAGTCTCTGATGGCGAGCGTCTCGCCATGTACAGCAAGCCTGCTGTGGTTCGCATATTCGATGGGGCGATCGGACAAATCTTATTTCAGCCACCCGGTTATCAAGGACAAACCTTTAACGTTCAAACCATTTCGTCCGGCTCCGGATTTTTTATTAGCTCCAACGGCTACATCGCTACAAATGCCCACGTTGTCTCTTCAACTCATGATGGTGAAGAGAAAGCCAAACAAGCACTTTTCTGGCAGATGGTCCAACAAATCGGCAGGCAAATTGGCAAAGACCCGAGAAGCTTAAACGCCAGTTTTATTGATCAGCACAGTACGCTTCAGAGTTTCAAACTCATCCACCATGTATTTATTCCTGATGGAAGCTCGTTTCCCTTTGAGATCAAGCAATACGGCGCACCGACCGGCGAAAGCAACGATCAAGGAAAGGACGTAGCGATCGTCAAGATTGAAGTGAAAAACGCTCCCATCTTGAAGTTAGCGGACTCAGAAAAAGTCCAACTTCAAGATCACGTAACGGTAATTGGATACCCGGGAGCTGCTGACACTTTCAGCTCGGGCCTACTCGATAGCAAGTCGGCTTTTGAGGCGACGATTAACGACGGCAAGATCTCGGCCAAGAAGCAAGCAAGTAGCGGAGCACCAATACTGCAGACTAGTACAGCAGCAACTCATGGAAACTCTGGCGGTCCAGTAATAAACGATGCCAGCGAGGTTGTTGGGCTACTTACCTTTCGCGGCGATACTGTCAATGGACAGGAAGTTTCCGGTTTCTCATTTGTGGTCCCCTCAAACACGGTAATGGAGTATGTAAAAAGCGCGGGTGCCACCAATACTGATGGTCCTACTGATGTGATCTTCCGAGAAGGACTGGATAACTATTGGAATTCATATTATTCAGTAGCGATACCGAAATTCGAAGAGGTGAAGCGTCTCTTCCCGCAACACTCGGAAGTTGATCGGTTAATTCAAAGCAGTCAACAGGCAAAATCCGAAGGCAAAGAAAAGTCGAGTTTCCCGGTATGGATTGTTGTCGTAGTAGTTGTAGTTCTTTTGTTGCTCGGGCTCCTTCTGCTGATCGGTATCGGAGTATTTATTGCCACCAGAAGAAAGGGTAACAAGGCAATCTCATCAGGGGGTGGCGGCAAGGAGCATGCAGCTCTTCCAAAGGCTGCAGTGTACACGCCGACGCCCACGCCAAGTTATTCTCCGCCGCCATCACCTCACCAGTCTGTATCGCCACCGCCTCCACCAATGGCGACACCAAAAGCATCTCCGGCCGATCAAGGCATGACCGTTGATCTCTCACGTACGATCGCAATCACGGCAGACAGTTCCCCGATAAACTTTGGAGCCATTAAGTTCGTATCCGGCCCACTAGCTGGTCAGCAGTTTCAAATTAAGCCAGATGGTGAATATGTCGGGAGAGACAGCTCATCCGCACAAATCGTGGTGGGCGATCCGAGGATTTCAAAACGTCATTTGTGGATTGGCGTTAAGGATGGTCGGGTGACGGTCGTAGATCAGGACTCACGTAACGGGACATTCATCAACGATCCCAAGTCTCCAAGAGTGACTTCGACAGCTCTGAATCCGGGAGACACCGTGATTCTGGGAGAGTCAGACGTCGCCCGCTTCGAGTACAAACACTGATCATTGGTCATATAGCATTGGAGATTTCTCATTTGTCATTTTGGAAGCAAGTGATAAAGGTGTAGTTGGTATTCACTGGTAAGTGAGATTTCTCAAATGATATCCCAATCCCACCAACGGCAGTTGGTGGTTGGTTCAGATCCTTTCTACAAAATAGCTTATTCTCTTTCCTCCGGCGCGCTGCGCGCGAAGCATTAACTGGACACACTCTCAGTAGAAACGATCTGAACTATCCACCAACTGCCGTTGGTGGGATTCGGGAGTCACGTTTGTCACTCCTCGTAGATAGGATCTGAACCATCCACTCACTGCCGTGAGTGGGATTTTCGCTTTTTGCAAGCCCGGTGAAGGCAGAAACTCATTGCGCAATGTCTGGCATCTCTTGTTGGAGAATGCGTGTGCCAACTCTTCTCGGATGAGAGTCGAAGAGATTAAGCAGCAATTCGGGAGGTAAAGGTCTGCTAAATAAGTAGCCCTGAATTTCATCACACCGCAGCAAATCAAGAAAACGAAGTTGTTCTTCAGTCTCAACTCCTTCAGCAATAACCCTTAATCTCAAGTTGTGGGCGAGCGTGATAATCGCCATCACCAGCGCCGCGTCGTCTGGATCTGTGCTGACGTCCCGCACAAACGATTGGTCAATCTTTAAAGAATCGATTGGGAGTCGCTTTAATGAAGCGAGCGAAGAAAAGCCGGTACCAAAGTCATCGATGGATATGTCGATGCCCATATTCTTTAATCTGGTGAGCACTGCCGCCGCATGGTCGGCATTCTGCATTATGGAGCTCTCAGTTAATTCCAGTTCGAGATATTCAGGCGCCAAGCCAGTTTCGTCCAGGATTCGAACGACTGTCTCAGCTAAGTCGTGTTCCTGAAATTGCCGCGCACAGATGTTCACCGCGACTTGAATCGGCGAGTAGCCTTGTTCCTGCCACCGACGATTCTGCAAGCATGCGTGCCGCAGTAGCCACTCACCGATTGGCACAATTAAGCCTGTGTCTTCCGCAAGCGGAATAAATTCTGATGGACCAACGATTCCAAGCTGTGGGTGTTCCCATCGCAACAGAGCCTCTACACCAGTGATTGCCAGAGACTCGATGGATACGCGCGGTTGGTAGTAAATCAAGAATTCCTGTTTTTGAATGGCCCGCCGTAAACTTGTTTCGAGTGCGAGTCGACGTGAGGCGACGTCATGTAGGTCCTTTGTATAAAATTGACAGTTCGCTCCACCTGACCTCTTTGCTTTGTAGAGTGCCGCCCCGGCGTTTTTCAAAAGCATCTGACTGTCGTCGCCATCGTGGGGAAACAGACTGACTCCGACGCTTGCTGTCGTAAACACTTCATGTCCCGATAACTCGAAAGGAAACTTAAGCACTTGCGAAAGAGAACCGATGGTTTCAATCACGTCCTTGGTACCCTCGACCTGCATCTGCAGTAAAGCAAACTCGTCGCCCGCGAAACGTGCTAACGTGTCGCTTTCAGTAATGCAACTCTTTAGACGTACAGCAAATTCCTTCAACAAACTGTCGCCGACTACGTGGCCCAACGAGTCGTTCACTTTCTTGAATTGATCGAGAGAAATAAAAAGCAGACCGAGTGTTTCACCTGAAGTCTTGGCGATTGACACTGCTTTTGCTAATCGATCCTCAAAGAGAGCGCGGTTTGGAAGTTGAGTGACTGTATCGTAATACGCGAGCCTATCTACTTCGGCCGTTCTCAATTGCAACAAACTCTCTAACTGCGCCTTGTAAGTGGTTCTCTCTTTGAGTAACACGGAATGATGCAAGGCACGCTCGACGGCAGCCTCGACGTGGCGTAAATCTATCGGCTTGGTAATGTAATCGAAAGCACCAGCCCGCATGGCTTCAATCGCCGATTCGATATCCTGATTTCCGCTAACCATCACGACTACAGTGTCAGGAGATATCAAGTGCACATGCGGCACTAATTCCAGTCCGCTCACACCGCCCATATCTATGTCGCTGATCACCAGGTCAAAGCTTCTCGCTGACAAAGCCTTCAAAGCTTCCTCAGCGGATTCGGCGGCACTGCACTCGTACATCTCACTCAAGACTTCGACGAGCAGACTTCTAATCTGCACTTCATCATCAATGATGAGTACGGTGGCCTTCTTCTCTCTTGGCAGTATTGAAGCCATGCCGATATCTAAGCCGGCGATTCGGGTTTCGGGGTTGAATTAAGACGACCGGGTTTCTTTGAACGCAATCGTCGTCGGGGCGAGAACTAACGACACCCGAGGATGTGTCGCTACTGGTGCCTGTAAACAATGTTCGACATGCTTTAGCTTGTCGAGTTTCTTATCACTACACTCAGCGTTCGAGCAACTTGCCGCATTGCTCATTCTTTCTTATTAAACTCACAATCCCTTACAAGTTCCCGGTACCCATGGTTCGCGAAGAGCTCGTTCATAGGAGCGTTGTACTTCGCTCAGGCGCCAATCCTTTCTTTGCCAGATGGAGCCATCGGAATACTCAACTCTATTGATCACAACTTTCTCTTTGAAAGTATTACCATTCGAAAGGGTCGCGACGTTTATAACATCGCTGGGGCCTGACAAGCTAAAGCCCTCAAGCTCTTTGCTCTTCTGCTGGCCGATACTAACACCGCAAAGGAACTGACGCCGAGCGGTTTGGTCGGGCGCTGCTGGGTCGGTGAATTGGTACTCCCAGAAGACGATTTCCACGATTCTCTTCCCGGTGTTTTGTACTTTTATCTTGTAAGCAAAGCCATCCATTGCCTTCGGCTGTTCTGTCCTCGCGTCCTGGACATTCTTATCGATAGCCGCGCGTCGGCCATCAAGTGTGTCCTGGTTCGGATCTCTTACTCCCGCCGGGTCATTAATCCTGGCATTCCGACTAAAGTTCTTGTTCTGCGGGATCATGGCTTCCGCAGGTCCAACTGAATTCGACTGATGCTTGTCAAAGACGCGTCGGGTGGTCGACCATTTTTGACTAACGACATCGAGGAGCGGACCTTCACCCGTCGAAACAGGGGAATCTTGAAACGTCGCTGCTACGACCGCGAGTGGAAGCAGCAAAGGTAGGAGAAACTTCATAACGCCTCCGTTCAGACAGTACTGCTAGGTCTGAGTATGCTGGTAAGGAACCTGAAGCGATCGGGGAGATTAAGCTAAACCGGGTTCGATGTGCGTCACAAAGTATGCTCCAGTTTTGCGAATGAGACAACTAAAAGTTCGCTTGCGAGCCGCTCATGTCGGTCCAATTGGGATCCCTACGCGAATGGGCTTCTTGGATGTGCCGGACCCCGCGTTAAACGCCGATCGAGAGTAAGATGACAAAAGGATTTATTCTTTGTACCACTTGGTTCTGTTAGCCTTTTGTTAACTCGTTGACACCCAACGCGGCTTCAGCCGCCACGGCAAAGCGGTGGCCCGACTCGACAAACGACCAGATCCTGAACCTATGTAATTCGCAAAAGCTCTTGAACGGGTTGGCGGAAATACCACCAACGGCAGTTGGTGGATGGTTCAGATCCTTTCTACTGAGAGAATAACCAATCAATGCTTCGCGCGTAGCGCGCCGGAGGAGAAAAGGCAAGGCTTTGGTAGAAGGATCTGAACCAACCCCACTGCCGTGTGGAGGATTTGAGAACCGTTTTGGCAGTTGCTGGATATGCAAACTAAGGAAAACTCATGAAGAAACTTACAGCGAAACTCCTGCTGCTCCTCTGTCTCGTACAAACCATATCGTTTGGCCAGGCAACAACTGAATCGCGGATCAAGAACATCGAAGGGGGCTTACTGCCGCCGGTCCTAATCAAAGGCGACCCTTCGTGGGCGATCGTGGAGCGAATGAAATTCTATAAAATTCCAGGTCTGAGTGTAGCGGTCATCAAGGACTTCAAAATTGATTGGGCGCGTGCATACGGTATCAAAGATCTGGACACGAACGAACCGGTAACAACCGAAACACTTTTCCAGGCAGGGTCGATCAGCAAGTCAGTGAACGCTACTGTCGCAATGAAGAAAGTAGAACAGGGTCGCATTTCCCTTGATGAGAATATCAACGACAAACTCACTTCATGGAAACTTCCTGACAATGAGTTTACGGCCAAGAAAAAAGTCACTCTAAAAAACCTACTCAGTCACACTGGCGGAACTACGGTGCATGGATTTCCAGGGTACGCGATCGATGAAAAACTTCCCACGCTGCAGCAAGTACTTGATGGAGTTAAGCCAGCGAATACAGCAGCGGTGAGAGTAGATTTCGAACCGGGAAGTAAATATCGCTATTCCGGAGGCGGAACCACCATTGCGCAACTTGCGATCATGGATATTGAGAAGAAACCGTATCCCGAAATTGCCAGCGAGACAGTGCTAGTGCCACTTGGCATGACGAGTAGTACTTACAGTCAACCGTTGCCATCTGACTGGCGCAAGAAAGCAGCCACGGGTTATCGCGCTACGGGACGTGAGGTCGACGGGAAAATTCACATCTACCCGGAGATGGCTGCCGCTGGTCTATGGACCACTCCTACTGATCTCGCAAAGTTCGGAATTGAAATGGAGCTTTCATTGTTAGGGCGTTCAAACAAAGTGCTGTCGAAAGAATCAGTCGAGAAAATGACTACGCCAGTGATAGACCAGGCCGGGCTTGGTTTCTTTATCGACAAGAGAACCAACACCACCTACTTCGGTCACGATGGGGCGGACGAAGGCTTTCGCGCACAAATGGTTTTCAATAAGGACAAGGGTTTTGGCGCGGTGGTGATGGTTAACTCTGATAACGGTCAAATAATGATGGAAGTTATCAGAGCGATTGCGCGTGAGTACGGCTGGGATGATTACCTGCCTGCTCCGTACGAAACCGTCAGCGTTGATGAGGGAAAACTCAAAAACTATCTGGGGCGCTTTCTCGTAAATCCTGATCGCGTTCTGACGATCTCGCAAGGTCCTAACTCAAGACTGATCTCACAACCGAACGGCGAGCCCTCCTTCGAACTATTTCCCATCTCAGACAATACCTTTGTCCGCAGGGACAACGTTCTCAAATACACTTTTGTTTCGCCGGAGAGTGGAGGGCCAGCAACTTCAATCCAAATAATAGCTCGGAATGGCAGCGTCGATGTGAAGCGAATTTCTTCTGACACGCTGGTACCATTTGAGTTGATACAGGCTGGCAAAGTAGACGAAGCGATTGCTAAATATCGCGACATCAAGAAGGAAACTCCTAATAATGCGGCGGTGGATGAAAACCGGCTAAATAATCTTGGCTACGTATTGATGAGAGAAAACAAAGTCGCTGCTGCGATTGCTCTCTTGAAGTTGAATACAGAGTTCTATCCAAACTCCTGGAACGTCTACGACAGTTTGGGTGAAGCATACATGACGAATGGTGATAAGGAACTCGCAATCACTAACTACAAGAAATCACTCACACTCAATTCCGACAATCCAAATGCCGTTGAGATGCTGAAGAAACTCGGCGTTCCGAGTCAACCTTAGGGCAGGACCAAAAAGTGCTCTGTAAATTCGTCCTGGTCGTAATATCCACCAAGGGGAGTTGGTGGATGGTTCAGGTTCTTTCTACACAACGGCGCTCTTTCTCTCCTCCGGCGCGCTGGGCGCGCAGCATTGAGTGGATATCTTGCCCGTAGAAACGATCTGAACGATCCACCAACTGCCGTTGATGGTATTCAACTTCTCACGCAAGAGCGCTTCGCACTAGTGCAAATGCCATCAGTAGAAACCAAAACTTTATCTTGACACTATTTGTGTGTGCTTGTTATAGAGGGCTGCCCGTCCGCATTACGTGTCGCCGCGTATCAATCGGACTTCTGAATGATCGTCAGCAAGTCAGTTCACAATAATTCAAAGACTCTCGGCCTCGCGCCGCTAAAAGAAAGGTTACGAATGAAACTTCAAGGAACCCGACTCCCCCTCGTTGGAATGCTTTGCCTACTAGGCTTGTATTTCATGAATGTTAATGCTCAGCAGCTGCAACGTAGCAAAGAAATCGCCTCGCTAACTACAAACGGAGCAGGTATCCGGTTTGACGTAACAGCCCCGCATTCAACGATGACTCTTACTGTATCTGGTCCAGATGGTGAGATTTTCAAACAGGACGTTGCTGAAGGCTCATTCGCAGAATTAAGCCTCAATGATCAGAAAGCACAGAGATTGGTGGACGGGCAGTACACTTACGAGCTTCGTATAGCTCCCGTGCTAACGTCGGCGGTTAAGGAGGCCCTGGCAGCCTCGCGGATAAAAGGCAATTCAGAAGAGGTCCGACGCGATCTTAAACGCCAGGGGCTGTTGCCGGGTGAACTGGTCCAATCGGGAGGCTTTGCAATTATCAACGGTGCAGTAATAGTTGCAGGCTTAACAGAAGAGAATGGTAAACCTGTAGCTATCGCCGCGCCTCAGACTCAAGCTGTGCCTTCAGGTCGAGTGAACTACAAGATGCGACGTCACCACCCACTCTTTGTCTTTGACCAGGTAATTCCAGACGATCTTATCGTACAAGGAAGCGCTTGCATCGGCCTCGATTGTGTCAATAACGAGAGTTTTGGTTTTGACACAATTCGATTAAAGGAAAACAACACGCGAATTCAGTTCGATGACAGCAGCGTGTCGCCAGGCTTTGCTTCAAACAATTGGCAAATTAGAGCAAACGACTCGCCCAGTGGCGGTCGAAGTTTTCTCGGCTTCGTCGACAAAGGAGAGGACAGCGGTTCTGAAGCGGGAAATGTTGTTTTCTCAGTCGCAGCTGGTGCCCCAGCGGATTCGCTAACGGTGGACTCGTTAGGCCGACTCGGAATAAGGACCGCGGTTCCGGGCAAGGAAATCCACATGAACGCTAGCGACACGCCAACTGTTCGCTTCGATCAAAGCGGGGCAGGCGGATTCACACCACAGGTATGGGACATCGGTGCGAACGAAGCAAACTTCTTTGTGCGTGACTTGACCGCGGGCAGCAGGCTGCCGTTCCGCATTCGTCCCGGTGCTCCGACTAGTTCAATTGATATTTCAGCTACAGGAAACGTTGGCATCGGAACTGATAAAGCAATACACAAGCTAGATGTCGCTGGTCCAATGACAATAGGAACCGGGTTTACCTCCTCAGTCAATGTTCCTGCGAATGGCTTAATCGTACAAGGTGGGGTCGGAATCGGCACTTCCGCTCCAAAACATAAACTGGACGTTGCTGGAAATGCGACGATTGGTTCCAGCTACTCTGCGGTGACCAGCGTTCCAGCGAATGGTCTCTTGGTCCAAGGCGGAGTCGGAATTGGAACCACAACTCCGGATCAAACATTGACGGTCAATGGTAATGCCAGTAAGCCTGGTGGTGGATCCTGGGAGGTATTTTCCGACGAACGGCTAAAGAACGTGAAGGGCGCATTTACGAGTGGACTCAGGGCCGTGATGCGACTACAGCCGATCAGATACGAATACAAACCTGATAACGCGCTTGGTCTAAAAATGGCAGGAGAACGAATTGGTTTCTCAGCGCAGGAAGTGAAAGAGGTCATTCCGCAAGCTGTCTCGACTAATGAACAGGGCTACCTCACTGTCAATAATGACCCGATCATCTGGACCATGTTGAATGCAATTAAAGAACAGCAGAAAGAGATTCAGGAACTGAAGCGCCAGGTCCGCCGCCTGCGAACCAAACGCCACTCCAGGTAGTTGGTTATTAATTGCCAGGGTGGGTCAATTCCTCGGAATTGGCCCATCTTGCTTTTTCGACTGAGGTTCGGATTCGTTATGGAGCGGGCGACGGGATTCGAACCCGCAACCCTCAGCTTGGGAAGCTGATGCGCTACCGTTGCGCCACACCCGCTCAGGTGGGTTGAAGATAATTAAGTGTCTCGTTCTTGTCAAAGGACTATCTCTGGGTCTGCATCTCTGTGTCTCTGCGTTCTCTGCGTCTCTGCGTTTTGCATGTAACGTACGTCTGGTGCAACGCAGAGACGCCGAGAACACAGAGACGCGGAGTTTTAAGCCAGGTAACGCGAGATTAGGTCAGGCCATAATCCCTGAGCCTGTAGTATCAATTCACAGACTTCTCTGATTGCACCTTCACCGCCACGTGCCTGAGTCACATAATGCGCATGCTGTTTAGTCTCGACTGCTGCGTCTGCCACCGCAACCGATAATTCAGCACGAAGCATCAATGGTATGTCATTCAGATCGTCACCGACATACGCGACTTCCTGCGTTGACAGGCCATTGACATCAAGCGCCTCATTAAATGCCAGTTGCTTGTCCTCACACCCCAGGCGAACGAATGAGATGCCCAGCGTTTCCGCTCTTCGCTCAACCGCACTCGAACGGCGTCCGGAAATGATCCCAGACTTCAAACCACCTCGATGAAACAAGTCGAGACCAAGACCATCACGTGTACTGAATGTTTTCTGGTCTTCACCGTTCTCGAGGATCCAGATTCGCCCATCAGTCAATACACCGTCACAATCCATCAGTAACAGTTTTATTCGACTAGCACGTTCCTGGACAGAATCGCGAGCTGACATCTTTTTTAATTAACTTCAAATAACTCGATGGATAACAATTTCAAGCCACCCGGTGTTTTAGCAAGAATAAACACAGCTGGTCCAGTTCCCTCTTTACCTAGCTTCTTTGCCCGGATCGTTACGTCAGCTGCCAGGAGCCCACCGCTCAATTGTTCGGTGCGTACAACGCGGGTCTCCCAGATCTCAGTACCGATACTAGAGTTTACGAACCTGACAAGCTCACCTGAAACAATTCGTGCTTCCAATTCTGGTCGCTTGTTACTTATCACAGCCTGAGAGAACTGTTGCGCAAAGGCTTTGGCGGCTTCATCGATTGGAGGTGCGTTGTTAGCTGCGGCCTCAGCACGAAGTCGTGCAGCATGGGCCGCCAGCGATGACGGGTAATCACGGCTCGCCGTGACAGCATCGTTGAACCGCTTAGCAGCTTCCGCAGGCTGATTGCGTTTCATATTGATCTCACCTAAACCAATATTGGCCCAGGCGAGAGTGGCCGCGAATGGTAGAGGTTCATTTAAGCAGGCATTAAAGATCCGCTCGGCATCTTCTAACTTGTTCTGACCAAGTAATGCTCTCCCCAGAAAGATCTGCGCTTCCTGTAAGCGAGGCGCCACCTGCAACATCTCTCTGGCTACGGCCTCAGCTTTGACAAAGTCCTGGGCACCGAGTTGTGACGCGGCATCTGAAATTGCATCGGGAAGATCTTTACCGTGAGGCACAGAATCGTTTCCGTAATTGATCTGGGGATAAAGTTTTTCCGGATCTACCTCAACCCGAACAATCTTTGCTGAGGTCTTAAAGACTGCTTCCCCAAAATTGCGTGCCGGAACGGTAGCCTCAGCCGTAACTTTCTCTCCGCGATCGGTTGTGGCGACAATTCGCACCGTAACATCTACAGAACCAAGATTACGCAAAGCGGAAATCCAATCAGCGCCTCGCTGCGTCGGAAGTCCCACCAGCAGATCAGTATCAATTATCAGATCAAGCTGTTGGTCCAAAAGCTGTTTTACACTCTCGCCGCCTTTTTCAACCATTGCTGCGCGCACTGCCGGCAAAGTCATCCCGTCTTGACTAGTTTTTCCAGCCTGCAGTTGCGCTCGGAGGACTGCAATAAACGGCTCTTTACCAAGACGCCGCTCAACTAAGCGCCAGAACATGGCTCCCCTATTCGGGACTGAGCCAAAATACGTAACATCCGCCTGGCTGGCTCGTGCGAGTGGCCCATCACGTTGGGCGACAGCTGTATAAGCCATTCGTTCACGATAAAGTTCCGATTTCACTGCCTCTACTCCGAACTGTTTCTCAAGAAATGAAGTGGCGAGGAATCTGACTAACCCATCACGCAAGACTCCTCCCCCTTCACCGCGTATTGGAGTTTGCCCACCGAACCAAACTCGTGCGACCGCTTCGGAGATCGCGAGTGCAGTTGCCGCGTCGACTTTCGAAAGTCGCAACGCATCAGCATCAATCAGAGTTGTGCCGCCGTCGCTAAAGGGCGCACCTCTTCTCACTGATACAATCCGAATAGGGACATCGGCAGCTGGCCCGAATGCGGTCACGAAGTAACTGCGAGCCGCACTAGTTAAAGCGATGATTGCTTCAGCGCCTTTCCGCTCTTCAGCTGATGGTCCTTTGGGAGCAAAGACAATAATGCCTTTAGCTTCACCTGCACCCTCAATTTTGTCCCAATCTCCCTGGACGAAGAAAGGCTGTGCATTGAGTGGCTGATCGAATGCACTAGATGCTCCAGAACTTTTATCGATGCCTCCGGAAACAACGCCAGGAAGGTTTACTGATAGTCGATAAGGAGCAGTGTCAGCTCCTCTTACTGAGAATGGAGTGTTGGGTGTGGGGTACCATGACGAATCTGATCGAAACGCAGTTCCCAGCGGACTAATGGCGCTCAGACCACTATTAATCTCAACTGGCATTACATAATTAATTGTTAGAGTAATTGTCCCTGCAGGAGCAACACTCGAAGGAAGTGTCACTTCGGCCTTCTGCATTTCTCCCTTTTCAGCTGAGCCACGAAAAGTTGTCGCCGCGCCACCAACAGAAACAGTTTTTATACTCGCCTTCGAGTTGAGTCTGACGGTCATAACGCGGCCCGTACCTGTCCCAACATTCGTCGCGTTGAGAGTTGAGACAACACTGATCGAGCGCTGCTCTTGTTGGACCGTTACCGCGAGATCATACGAGGTGACCTGCCAGACAACAGAGCCTGTTGTTTGCGCAGAGACTCCAATGGCAGTTTGAACAGTGAAGAGCAAAAAAAAGGCAAGATACTGGAGATTTTTCATGTTAAGCAAGAAAGTAAACGGCTTGAGTTCAGAAACCGAGATACTACAATTTACCGCTGACGAGTTGATGAATATCACGAATCATCATCAACAAGGGCTTAAGCCGCGGGAGTGGCAATGCATTAGGACCATCCGAGAGAGCTTTTTCGGGACAATCATGCACTTCCATGAAGACAGCGTCTACTCCGCAAGCAACACCCGCTCGAGCAAGGGGTTCGATGTACTCCGATTGCCCGCCCGTTGCATGACCCAGACCACCGGGCAGTTGCAACGAGTGGGTCACATCAAAGACTACCGGTACGTCAAAACTACGCATGATTGGAAATGATCGCATGTCTACGACGAGGTTGTTGTAGCCAAAGGTTGCGCCTCGCTCCGTTAACAGAAGCTTTTCACAACCAGCCTCACGAGCTTTATCGACAATATTTCGAGCGTCCTGCGGGGCCAGAAACTGGCCTTTCTTAACATTAACCGCCTTCCCAGAACGCGCCGCCTCAAGTATTAGATCCGTCTGCCGACAAAGAAAAGCTGGTATTTGCAAGACGTCAACGACTTCTGCCACTGGAACTACTTGAGAGATCTCGTGTACGTCCGTAAGAACAGGAACACCAAACTCTTTCTTTACAGCTTGCAAGACCTCAAGCCCCAGTTCCATTCCCTGACCACGAAAGCTCTTGATCGACGATCTATTTGCTTTATCAAATGAAGCTTTGAAGACAAAATCGAGTCCCACCTCGCGGGCGATAGTAGAGCACTCTCGCGCCATCATCAGCGCATGCTCCGGACTCTCGATTACACATGGGCCAGCAATGATCGTCAAACGCCCATCGCCAAAAGTTGCGTTGCCTACGGAAAAGGCCTTCACTCCTGATTCGTTCTCCATCTCGATGATTCTTACTAGAAGGGTTTTGTGAGTATACGCTTGACCTTGTTCACAATTGAACCGACCTTACCCTTTTTCTTTTTGTCGTCTGGTGATGGTGATGGGGACGGGGATGGGGACGGTTGATTCCCGGGAGAAGGGCTTGGAGTTACTCGAGGTGTAGATGTCGCAGTCGGAGACGGCGATAGTACTGGCGTGGGCGATGGATTCGTATTCACGTTGAGTGACATCGGCGCACTAGTATTGGTCCTCAATGCGAGGAACGCTAAGGCAGATCCCAAAAGCGCGATCGCGACAACGGCCAACCAGATGGGTTTCCGCCTCGACCGGGATGCAGAAGGAAGGTTCACGTCAACACGAGAGAACTCCTTACCAGGGACCCGTTCTTTGTCTCCAGATACTCCACCATTCTTTCGTTGCTTTGAATTTGGGTTGCCAACAACCGTCAACTCACTCGAGCCAGAGGTGAGTGCACGCGTTTCTCTTACACGTGATAGGTCAACGACAAGTCTTCCGGATGGAGATTCACGACCGGCCTCTCTCAACGCGTCTATATCAGGTGTTGAGATCAACGCATGATGTTCGAGTCCCAGCCGCTCCGCAGTCTCAAGCAATTGCGTGCGAAACGCCGCCGCATCTCGTGGTCGCTCTTCCGGGTGCTTCTCAAGCGCATGTAGAACCAGTAACTGCAGTTCATCAGGTATCGAAGCAACTATCTCTCGAGGTGGTCGAGGTGGATCATTGGCGTGCTTGATTGCGATTGCCAGAGGACTTGAACCACTGAAGGGCACACTGCCAGTCAACATCTCATAAAGAATGACGCCCAGGCTGTACACGTCTGCTGCTGGTGTTAACTCCAACCCATCGCATTGCTCGGGTGACATGTAGCGTGGTGTGCCGATCATCACCCCGATCTGCGTCAATGCCATTTGATCGTCGTCGTCCAGAGTATCAGCTGCGAGTTTGGCGATTCCGAAGTCCAAGACTTTTACGATCGAAGGTACGTCGGCACTCTGCGTTACCAAAATGTTTGCTGGCTTGAGATCGCGATGAATAATTCCGGCCTCGTGTGCGGCAGCCACGGCGGCAGAAATTTGGAGCATCATTGAAACAGCGCGGGCAGTTTCAAGGGGAGCTTCTCTCGCTAGGATTTCACGTAGAGTGTGGCCTTCGAGCAATTCCATGACGATGTAAACATGACCGTCAACAGTCTTGCCGAAATCAGTAACGGCAACCGCATTCAAGTGTTGTAGTCGACCCGCGGCTTTTGCTTCGCGTTCAAACCTGATGCGCGCAGCATCATCGTCAACCAGACGAGGGTGTAACACTTTCACCGCCACTGCACGATCGATCAAAATGTGTCGTGCTCGATAAACGCTGCCCATTCCACCGACTCCAAGCTTTTGCTCGAGCCGGTACTTCTCATCAAGAGTTTGACCAATCAGAGGATCGGGAGGAGGAACGCTTACCGTCGCATCAGCTTGCAGAGGCGTTTGGTCTGCCGGGCAGAACTTGAAATCAGCAGGGTAGTGTTTACCGCAAGTTGGACAATGAAGCATTAGTTAGTCTTGAATTCTGAGAGAGAAAAGGGCTTACCGATTATCTCTTAAAACGGGGCGGTATGCACTTGGCGACTTAAGCAGATTCCGGCTGGTGAACTCGACGAGTTCAAAAAACCGCAGTTAGTCTCCAGTAGAAGCCGTTAGCCTATCGTGAACCACCAAGTCGACTTCACTATTCTTCTCCATCGAAGTCTCCGTTTGTAGCCGGTTCTCGTGAGCCGCACGAACGAAAGAGGCAAACAGCGGGTGAGCGTTTAGAGGTTTGGATTTATATTCAGGGTGAAATTGACAGCCGACAAACCAGGGATGAACTTCACGAGGAAGCTCGATCATTTCCACGAATTTTCCATCCGGCGAAACACCGCTAAACACTAGTCCATCAGCTTCTAGCTTTTGACGATATTCGGGATTGAACTCATAACGGTGACGATGACGTTCACTGATTTCATCGGCACCTGAGTAAACTTCGCGAACCAAAGAATTCTCGGCGAGTTTGCAAGGCCACGCTCCCAGTCTCATGGTGCCACCTAACTCTTCTACGCCGACAAGATCTCTAAGTTTGAAAATAACCGGATGTGGCGTCTCAAGATCAAACTCGGTTGAATCGGCTTCCTTAAAATCGGAAACATTCCTGGCATACTCGATACAAGCTGTCTGCATTCCAAGACAAATTCCGAAATAAGGTGTTCTGGTCTTTCTTGCGTAATAGATGGCCCTAATCATTCCCGCGACGCCACGTTTACCAAATCCGCCCGGCACCAGGATCGCGTCGAAGTCTCGAAGTCGCTCCTCGAAGTCATCACCCATTAGTTCTTCAGACTCAATCCACTTAACGTCGACGCGCAAATTGTTCGCCACTCCACCATGAGTCAGCGCTTCACGTAGGGATTTGTAAGAGTCTTCCAACTCAACATATTTACCAACAATTGCGATGGACGCTTCGCCGCCAGACGGCTCGCGGACCGTCGCAACCAGATTTCGCCATTCGGCCAGATCTGCTTGCGGCGCTTGAGCATCGAGACCCAGCATGGAAACAATCAAACTATCGAGACCCTGTTCGTGAAATGCGAGTGGCACACCGTAAATAGTGTCAACGTCCTGGGCGCTAATGACGGCTGACTCTTTTACGTTACAGAACAGCGCAATCTTTCCTCGCAATTCACGCGACAGCGGCTTTTCTGACCTGCAAAGGAGAACGTCAGGAGCAATACCAATTTCGCGGAGATCTCTGACTGAATGCTGCGTGGGTTTAGTTTTAAGTTCACCGGCCGCAGCGATGTAAGGAACTAACGTCACGTGAATGAAGATCGCGTTTCCGGTTCCCTCTTCATTTCCCATTTGTCTAATCGCTTCCAGGAACGGAAGTGATTCAATGTCACCGACGGTTCCACCGATCTCTACAATGATGACATCGGGTTTGTCGTTCTCCGCAACCTTACGAACGGCGTCTTTGATTTCGTTTGTTATATGTGGAATTACCTGGATTGTTTTGCCGAGGTAGTCACCACGCCGTTCCTTTTCAATTACGGAAAGATAAATTCGTCCGGTGGTCCAATTATTCGCTTGTGACAGATGCGCGTGAGTAAAACGCTCGTAATGACCCAAATCCAGATCGGTCTCAGCTCCATCGTCAGTGACAAAAACCTCACCATGTTGAAATGGCGACATAGTTCCCGGATCGACGTTGATATATGGATCTAATTTTATGAGTGCAACCTGTAGACCGCGGCATTCGAGCAGACTTCCTATCGAGGAAGCTGCGAGTCCTTTGCCCAGACTTGAAACGACTCCACCGGTGACAAAAATGTATTTGGGCATCGCCTTCTCCGTGACTAATAGTTAAGTGTCATATGGTACTTTTGGTGGATTCAACGTCATCTCCACCAGCTTCCGGAGGTTCCCCTGAACCCTGCTCACCGTCGTATCTTCCCTGCTTCAAATCTTCTTGCACTGCAGCAGCCTTTTCCATCGCCGGATCGAGCGCTTTTTGCAAACCAACCAGTCCGGCGCCCAATAATCCCGGACCTTCACTGGCTCGTTTCTCAAACTCTTCGTTGGTCAAAACGTAAGGCTTGCTCAATCGCGACAATCCAAAGATGCCACATAGAACAACTAAAGCAATAACCGCTAATCCGATCCAATCACTCATTTGCTACAAATCCTAATAACTTAGCGTCGGGACCTGGAACTTTCCCTCAGCTGCAAGAGCCCTAACCCGTTCGAGATCTTCACTCGTGTCGACGCCCGTTGAGGCACTGCTCGCTTTGATAACTTCTATCACAACCCCGTGTTCAAGTGCCCGTAATTGCTCGAGGGCCTCAATCCTTTCTAGTTGGGATTGAGGCCAGGAAGTAAATGCTAATAGGACGTCCTTGCGGTAGACATATAAGCCTGTGTGTTTACGAAACTGCTTTATTAATGCAGGCTCAACCTCTAAGGCGGACTCGATCGAGCCGTATTTCCTTACCGCGTCGCGTGGATACGGTATCGGAGAACGCGAGAAGTACAGTGCGCGATTATCGTCATTGATAACCACCTTTACTAGATCCGGGTTTTGTAATTCAGCAACTGATTCGATCGGCTCCCAACTGGTGACGATTCCTGCGCCACACTTGTTCTCCAACATCGCATCCACAGCACGTGAAATTGTTTCAGGTGAAATCAGTGGTTCATCACCCTGTACGTTCACCACAATCTCGCATTCGGGAAGTTGTTTGGCCACCTCGGCGATTCGGTCGGTGCCACTCATGTGACCCGGATCAGTCAATACCGCGCTAATTCCGTGCTCTTCTGCGGCGTTTACAATCTCTTGACTGTCGGTCGCGATTATCACGCGATCGACGTTACAGGCTGCCAGAGCGCGTTCCGCAACCCAACACACCATTGGTTTTCCTGCGATCTCAATTAAGGCTTTTCCCGGTAGACGAGTAGACGCTAAGCGAGCTGGAATGATGGCGACAGTGCTTTTTGATGGTGTCTTGGTGGGATTGGAGCCCGTGTGATTCACGGGATAACAGATTAGCTTGCACTCACAAAGACTGTCAATGAGTGTTATCCGATTGTAGGGGCGTCTCTCCGTTGGGCGCCCCCTTCTTAACTAAAGAGACTCTGCAGAACTCCACGGAAGCGCTCCTTCAAAAATGGGGCCCACACGGAGGGACGCCCCTACAAGCTAAATGAGAGTTTTTGCTAATATCGCTATCTCGAGCGACATGCGAGTCTTTTACACACCCCGTTACTATGCCGCGATCGGTGAAGGTCACATCTTTCCCATCCGAAAGTTTGAGTTAGTTCGCAATAGACTCGTTGCCGAGGGCATCCTCCGAAACGAAGAACTCTTTGAACCTGAGCCGGCAAGCATCGAGGACGTACGATTGGTTCATACCGAAGACTATGTGACTCGACTGTGTAACGGCACGCTTACGCCAAAGGAAATTCGACGTCTTGGTCTGCCCTGGTCTGAATCACTTGTGACAAGGTCGTTCTACGCGGTCGGTGGAACCATCGCTGCTGCATTGTCTGCACTTGAAGATGGGTACGGATCAAACCTGGCAGGAGGCACTCATCATTCTTTCGCAGATCGTGGCGAGGGCTTCTGCGTGTTGAACGATGTTGCAGTTGCAATCCGTACATTGCGAAGAAGACAACTAATAAGCCGCGCTGCTATCGTCGACTGCGACGTCCATCAGGGTAACGGCACCGCAACTATTTTTGAGAACGACCGTGAGACCTTTACCTTTTCAATACACGGTGCAAATAACTATCCGTTGTTCAAAGCCAGATCCAGTCTTGACATCGAACTACCAGACAAAACATCGGACAGCGACTACCTCGACACTCTAGCGAATAATTTGCCGACCGTCTTTGCCCACGATCCGGAGATAATATTCTTCCTGGCAGGAGCAGATCCCTACGCCGACGATAAGCTGGGGCGCCTTGCTGTCTCAATTGATGGACTTAAACGCCGCGATGCTTACGTACTACAGCAGTGCTATGAACGTGAGATACCCCTCGTTACCGTAATGTCAGGTGGATATGGTAAAGACATCAACGACACAATAACCATTCATTGCAACACCATACGTGCGGTGAAAGAAGTGTTCGAAAGCCATCTCGTAATGGACCAGATGGCGATCTAGAGGAGAGTGGCAAACTTAATGAGACGAATCCTGCGATGGTGTTTCCTGGGAATCATCGGAATTATCATCGGCACCATCCTCTATGAAGCGATCACATTTGTGCGAGTTTACAGATTGCGTTCGCATAATCCTTCGTCGACGTCACTGATTGATACTCGCATCGCTGAAGCCGAAGCCAAAGGACAGGAACCTCGACGCGAACAGATCTGGGTCCCGCTCGAGAAAATATCTCCCAATCTACAGCGAGCAGTTCTTGCCGGTGAAGACACCAATTATGTGAGCCATCGTGGTTTCGACTATCAGGCGATACAACGAGCGTGGGAGCAGGCCCAAAAGGAGGCAGCAAAAGAAGCTAAGACTGAAGGAGAGGACGACGACTGGCTTCCGAATCTACCCGAGTTTAAGCGAGGTGGTTCAACCATAACTCAGCAGCTTGCAAAGAATCTCTATCTCTCTTCACAAAGATCCTTTATTCGAAAAGGACAAGAGGCAATCGTAACTTTAATGCTGGAGCGCTGCTTGGACAAAAAGCGCATCCTGGAGATTTACCTAAATGTTATTGAGTGGGGTGATGGAATTTATGGTGCAGAGGCTGCGAGTCAACGCTATTTTCGCAAGTCGGCATCATCGCTCAGCCCATCTGAAGCTGCATTTCTTTCGGCAATGATTCCAAACCCGAGGACCGTATTTAATCCACAGCAAAATCCTCGACGAGTAGCGCGGCGCCAGCGAATCATCCTGCGCGGTATGCCCTACGTGAAGATTCCCTAGTCGTTGACCATCTCGACGGCCACACCGTTAGGAGTGCATAGCCTTGTACTTTCGTGATCTATAAACATGGCACTCCTGACGGAGTGCGGAGCATTGCCTACTCCTCTTGCGCGCTTAAACAATATCCTAATGAACTTGCTAACCAAAGGTTCTAGAATCTTCTACTTACTGGCGCGGGTAGTTTGCTTCGGCTCGGCTTCAAACGGTCCAACTGTAAAGGACTTTAGAAACCTCGACGCGTTGTGATCTTTCTGTGCATAGAATGCAACTCCAAGGTACAAGTGGCGTCGATTATCGACTACTTTAGTAAAGACGCGCAGTGTACCGTTCATTGAACACTCCGATAGATCGAACTCGCGACCGAAATAGCCCTTCAATGAAACATCGCTCGATGTTTGCGGGTCACAATAAAACTTATCGAAACCTCTTTTGGAATTGTAGCCTTCACCCACTCCCTTCATAAAATCCTTCATGATTCCCTTGAGCGCCACTTCATCTGTCTCACCAGTAGTTGGCGCATTGGTCCAAACTAATTGGTAGACAACTTCACCTTCTCTCGCTGTCAAATAGTTGACATCGATCATTGCATCGCCAAAGGCAAGTGGCACTTTCGTTAATTTTCCGCTGCCAGGCAAAAGCGCCGAAAAGTTTTCGTTTAGGGGACGGACCGGCTTCCAACCTGGTTTCGCATCATTCGTTCCATCAGAAGGGTCATTCTCGAGTTCGCTCACAAGTCGCAATGGCGACGTAGGTATTCTGACCCATCGGAACTGCTCAGGTCTTAACGAAACAGTTCGGTTAATAGGGACCGGCGCAGTGACTTTTGCATTCGCCAAGGGAGCTTTCCGGGCGTCTTTCTCGGCTTTAACGAAAGCCCATGGCGCAACTGGATTTTCGTCTTGCCAGATACCTCTTTTTTCACTCCGCGCAGCTAGTTCGGATTGACGGTAAATCTCACGATCCACTTCTTTGAGAATGCTTGGACTTGATGGGTCGTACCATGCGACACCATCACGAATCATCTGTGCACAAACATCCAGGCCTTCCACAGACACTCGACCTATTAACTCTGTGTTTTCACCGAGTCCCCAGTACTCAACCGCAGCAATCTTGCCGAAGGCCAGATCATAAAGGTGCTTCTTCGCGACATCTCCATACGGCTGACTACTCTCAGGCGCATCAATACCTAACAATTTGACCTTAACTGGTCGGTTCTGATTAGCAACGGTAAGGATGTCTCCTTCGTTTACTTCAATAACCCGGCCGACAAATGTCGCGGCTCGTAGGTCAGCACAAAAAAGACCGCACGTCAGCAGAATGACGCACGGCCAGAAGAAATTCGGTTTCATTTTTTTCCCCAAGTATCAACGCAACGTTCTAACGTAACGGTGACTTCAAGCGCATTTCTAGACGGCAAACTCTTTGGAGAGTTTTAGCTCGGCCTTTCGGAGTTCGAATCGTGCGCGACCCAAATTACCTTGTGGGTTTATGGCAAGAACTACAAAATAATCTCGGCTCAACATACGCATTACAAGTACTGCGCCCTCGAGTGAAGCAACTAGTTCTCTTAAGCCACCTAGACCAGTGTCGACACCCGCTCTTTGTGCGCTTCTGATGAGTGTTGTGAATTCTGCTGCTGCAACGTCAAGATTTGCGTCGTTACCGGCAGCCCCCAGGACTTTCTCCACGGCTATACCGTCTGTTCCCATAATGAGTGCACCGAGGCCGCCCTCGGTGCGCTCAATAATGGTTTCGAGCATTTCTTTGAACATGCATTTACCTCCTACTGCGGACGCTGCCCACCAATTGCTCCCGGTCTGGCTAAGTTCGGTGCGCCTGACGGGTTATTTGGTGCCGGCTGACTCAGAAGCACCGGATTCTGCTGCGGGTCTATGTTTATTATCGGCTGCTGCTGCTGTTGCTGCCGCAGATCCAACTGAGTCGGAGTCGGAGTGTTGCTCCTCGGATTACCTAATGGAACCGGCTGAGGAATGGTTGTTGTGCGTGGTCCATTGCTGACAGTCCCCGCAATAGGTCGACCCTGATAGTCAGGTCGATAGATATGCGGCGTGATGAAGAAAAGGATCTCGCTGTTCTGTCTCGTTGTCAGTTTGCGTTTGAACAGATTTCCCACAACAGGTATGGAAGCAAGTCCAGGAGTACGTTGCTGAGTTTCACCTTCAGTATCAGCAAGAACGCCACCCATGACAGTCGTGCCGCCATCTGGAACCAACACTTCAGATTGCATGCGCTGAGTATCGATACCAGGGACCCCACCAACTGCGATGCCGGTGTTGATGGTGTTGTTTTCTATGGTCACTCGCAGAACGACTGTACCAACGTCAGTGATCTGAGGAGTGATTGAGAGACGCAGTGGAACGGAGACAAACGTCGTAGTCACCACCGCTGTACCGCTCGCAGCCTGTGTGGTTTGCACCGGAATCTGAGAACCACTTTCGATCTGAGCCGGACGATTGTTCAAGGCTGTGACTCGAGGTGTCGCAACCGTCTTGGCCTGGCCGCGTGACTCAGCCAAAGTAATCAAAGCACTGATCTGAGCAGTTCCGAATAAGCCTGTCGTTAAGCCAATGACTGTGCTTGCGGCAGCCGCAGCAAGTGATGGGTTCGGTTGAGGCGTTCCCGCCAACCCACCAAAGACTCCAAACTGGTTTGGACCTGAAGTACCTGACGTACCACCGCTCCCGCCACCAGTTCCTCCCGTACCTCCGGTGCCACCGCCTCCAGTCGTGGAGCCTGCCGGCAATGTCGAGATATTGCCCAATCCACCACGGCCAAGGTTGACGACACCCATTGAGAGTTGTGCACCAAGGTCGCGGCTGAAGTTTCGTTGCGCAATAACAATACGAGTTTCAATCTCTACTTGCGGTTCAGGTTGGTCCAGAATTGCTACCAACTGCCGCATTGAGTCGATGTTTTCCTTGACGTCAGTAATGATCAGAGTATTGCTACGGCCATCGACTTCGATTGAACCGCGACGAGAGAGGCGTCGCGAAATGATCGGAAGCAGGCCCTGATCACCACTACCGCCCGTCGCATCGCCACCAGCTCCACCACTAAAGCTCAAGTTGGTCGCACCGCCCGAGAATGCTCCGGTCGATCCCGCCGCCTGAGCGAGGGTGCCAGAAGCTCGCGCATAGTTGAGGCGAATGAACTCGGTTACGAGCGGCGAAGCGTCGAGACGCGAATCGTTTAGAACTTTTTGTATTGAAGCTTCTTTAGCAAGGACATCGGTTGTAGCAACCCGAAGAATGCTGCCGTCAGCTTCAATTCCCAGGCGATTTGCTTTGAGTACGGCATCCAAAGCTACATTCCAGGGAACATCCTGAACGTTGACCGTTACTGAAACCGGGCCAACTGACGAGTCAATAACAAAGTTAACGCCGTACTGTTCGGTGATGTAGTTGAGGATGTCGCGAATGTCAGCATTAACAACGTTCAGGTTGATCGGTTCACCGACAAAACCCGGTTGTCCATACTGACGTCCCTGGTCCGACTGCTTGTCGTTAGCGCGGGACATGCCGGGAGTCGGCGTTGGTACCGCCGCCGCCTGGGATGCTGGCTTCTGTACGTCGGCATCTCCGTCTATCGTATTTCTAGGGGAGGCCAAACCGCTTACGCCGGAAAGGCAAATAAGCAACAGGACGAGCGTGGTCCATAGTATGGCTGATCTTACTCGAGGCTGATAAGACATCTTTCCCTCCTTAGGGGGATTCCAGAACATCACCGCCACGCGCTACGCTCGATTGCCTGGGCAACAAAAGCGCGCGCCGCACAAACACGGCTCGTTCGGGGTATTGTCAAAGTCGCGTCGCAGCGTCCGAATGTCTGGAAACTACAATCGCAGTCAAATGGTTCGGCCGATCGCCAAACCGAGGGGTGGTTGTTACGGCTTGGCCGCAGCAACAGGTTGGTCGGCTGGCGCCGCTACTGATGGTGCTGTCGACAGCGCATTGACTTCACTTGGTTTTCGCAGTGGCTTGGTCTCGACACTGCGCTCGCGACGCCCGTCTGAAAAGACAGTCTCTCGACGAAACACAAGTCGATTGTCCTCGATGGCAACGAGTTGACCATCAAAGAAGCTTTCACCCGGATAAACAACGTAAGAGAGTTTGATCGGCGTAGCTTCAACGATCGCCGCATAACCTCTTGGAGTTCGGGAAATTCCGATCACTTGTAACTCATTCAGCAAGAGCGCAGTCGTCGGCTTGGGAGCGGGCATCCGAGCTCCGATGGCCGCTGCCTTTTGAGCTTTGTAAGCAGTAATTCGATCTTGAAGTGAGGGGATCGCTGTCTGACCCGCTATTCTCTTCGCAGTCGCTTTCGGTGGCTCGTATTTCCTGAACGGATCGCGACCAGTGTTATAGGAACGTTTCTTGGCAACTGGCGCCTCAGGCTGAGTCTCCTGACCCATCACCGCTGTAACTGAGCTGCCGCCCAAAACAATTGCGCTCCCAATTACAAGACTTGAAAGTCTGAATCTCAATTTCTTCGTGTGGTACGTCATGATCGTTTTCACTTTCTTATTTGCGTCCATGTCGACGACTACTTAGCGGGTTGAGAGGCAGGTTGCGCTGGGGCCGGGGCAGGTCCACCAGATGCAGCCTTCGGGGCTGGTAGAGTTTGCAGACGCTCTGCGGAAACATAGAAAGCGGTCAACTCAAACTTTGCGTCGACGGTTCGCGCTGGCGTCTGTTTGTCGAACTGCTTTAGGTCGAAGTTTGTGATCGAAACAATTCGCTGGTAGTGGGCAAGTTGCTCGAAGAAAGCTCGGAGGCCGGCAAAGGAACTCACAACGCTAACTTCGATTCGCTTACCGCTGTAGTTCTCCTGCTGTACATCTTCCTTGGGTAAGAATCTGCTGAGTACCAGACCGTTGGTACGAGCTCGATCCTGAATGCCCTGGAGGACCATGGTGAGCTCTCGTTGCTCGGGAAGTAGCGCTTTAAGTTCAGCGTATTCTTCCTCGCGAGCTTTGTAGATCGCCTTAAACTCATTCAACCGTTGCGAGACAATCTGAGCCTGCGCATTCCGGGTTTTGAGCGACGCGATCTCAGTCTGCATGGTCGCAGTCTCTGCCCGCGTACCTTTGGTAACGAAGTTCCAGAACCCCGCATACATCAGACCAGCAATCGCTCCAAATACGACGAGCCGCAGGTACCAGGGAAGGTTTTGTATCTTGAGGAATTTCATCATATTGATCCTTTAGCGGAGCTCTCATCAAGCTCCTTAGCATCGCTGGTTACTTCTTCATCGCAACCTGATTAGCAGCAGGGGCGGCTGGTGGTGCGGCCTGAGGTTTAGGAGCGCCAAAGCTTGCCCGGACCGTGAATACGATCACATCCGGCTTCGTCGCCTCCGTTGCGGCAGGTCCAGCAGCTGGTGCTTCGTCTTTAGGTATCTCTCGCTGAGTTTCAATATTGAGGTTGCTAAAGAGGCCACCAGAGAATTCCAAACTCTGGCCAAACTTTGTAATTGCATACTCGTTTGGCGATTCGCCCTTGATCGTTACTTCGGTGTCTTTCTGCTCAATGCTTTTCAGGTAGAGACCAGGGACAGCATCAAAGCGCGCCTTGATCTCTGCTAGTACCATGCTTGGTCCTTGTTGCGACTCACGCAATCTCTTAATGGCATCGATACGCGCCTGGATCTCCTGAGCCTTCTTCTCGAGTTCCGCTTGTTCCTTTTGAACTGCGAGCATCTGTTGGTTGATTCGCTTCTCGTTTGCAAGTTCTCGCTGTGCATTGGCACGCGCTGAGTTTGAGCTTACGTACTCATAACCCATTGCCAGAAACGTGAGACCAAAAACGGTCAACGCAAGTAGCAAGCTCTGCATCCATGGGCTAGCTACCTTCTCTTCAACCAGGGCAACTCCATTCGGCCGTTCTGTAACGGATTCGAGTAGGTTGATCTTGATCATGCCTCAACTCCTCTCAGGGCCAGACCTACGGCGACGGCCATCTCCGGAACAATTTCCTTCATGTATTCTGGGTCAAACTTCTTTGCGTCGACTTCGATCTGGCGGAACGGGTCAAAAACTTCAACTGGAATTTCAAAGCGTCGTCCCAGATATTCCGCAAGACCAGGCAGCTTTGAACCGCCGCCGGCAAGAAATATCTTCTGAATCGAGGTGTCTTTCTCTTCCGCAGTCGCTCGATAGAAGTCCATCGTCTTGCGAACTTCGAGCGCCAGGATGTCAGAAACGGTCTCAATAATCGGCTGTATCGGTCTGGCTTCAATACCGTCAGGCACTGGCATGCCGCGCTTAACTGCCTCGGCTTGCTCGTAGCTCAGTCCCAATTCTTTTTGAATCAGACTCGTATACTGGCTACCACCAACCTGGGCATCTCTAGCAAACACCGAACGCGCGCCGTTCAGGATGTTGATATTCATCGTGGAGGCACCGATGTTGAGTAGCGCAACAACTTCACCTGCCCGCGGCTGATAGTTGACCTCGTAGCAGTTCTGCAACGCGAATGCGTCCACATCGATGATGATCGGCTGTTTGCCAGCGAGTTGAATCGCTTGCTTGACGTTGGCGATCTTATCGCTCTTGCAAGCGGCCATCAGGACGTGCAGCGACTCCGAAGACCTGGAGGTCAACTCGTAATCAAGATTCACGTCGGCGATGTCGAAAGGGATGTGTTCTTCGGCGTGCCAGCTAAACGATTCCTGCAGCTCTTCCTGACTCATCTGCGGAAGAACAATGTTCTTGACGATAACCGAGTGGCCACTAACTCCGGCGGCGACGCGGTTCGTTTTGATTTGATGTTCATTGAAGATGCTGGAAATGACATCCGACACGTTGTTGAGCTCCATGATCTGCCCATCAACGATTGTGTCGGTCTGCAGGTTTTCAAAGCCCATGCTGAGGAGCTGAAGGGTGGATCCTTTTTTGGCCAGCTCGACGGCTTTGACTGAGCTAGAACCGATGTCGAGACCAACGAGATTCTTTTTTCCGATTCCTTTTTTGAACATTTTAGTTAGTCCTCACTTCGAGAGCACGCTTTCGGTTTCTGAGGCGCAGTCTGGCGCGCGCCTTTCGCGCCCTCGGCAAGCGACGCGGAGTAGCAAGTCTGGTTGTGGAGCAATCAGGTGTCTGTTTCACAGGTGTATTCCCTGGGCTGGTAGAGAGGTCGGCCGCGACACCAACGCGCACTTGATGTGCTTGGGTGGGTGTCAACAGAGAGCTGTTGGAGAAGTCTGCAACGGCAGGAAAGAAGCTCATTCGGAAACCCAGCCAAGTTGGCGTGTTACCAACTTCTGTAGGCTTTGCGACCTCCGCTCACGCGAAGTGTGCCTTTATCGTGCTCCAAAAGAATCAGCGGGACGGTTCCGCTATTGAAAATCAGGTGGGCACCTCAGATGACGGCCCCTGTTGCCCGTCAACGTCAGTGAGAGTACATTAATGGTACAAACATTGTCAATTGCTATTTTCCTTTGTTTAACCCTAGCTATCTCACGAGTTAACGCACAATCTTGGGCAAATGTCGGGTCGGTTTCTGGAATCTGTTGATGAGAATTCCAGTTTTCTATGTTCCTGAGTGAGGGTTCTTTACCTTGGCAGTTTTGGCCGGAATACCTACAACAATGTGATTCGGTTCGACGTCCCGCGTGACGACGGCGCTAGTGCCGACCATTCCGTAATTCCCAACCTGAGCGCCAGCAAGAATCGTGGCGTGGTAGGTCACGCGCACACCGTCTCCTATCCGCGTCTGAGGCGTGTAAACCTTATGAATATCGTAGATATCGTGGGTGTGGGAGTAGATATTTGCAAAGTCAGAGATGGAAACGTTGTTACCAATTTCGATGCCTCCCCGATCGTCAAGGAGTACATTCCGGTGGACAACAACATTATTCCCGAACGAAAGATTGTAGCCAAATGACCACTCAACAAAATGCCAGCACTTAAAATTCTCGCCAACTTTTTTGAAAATCATTGGCGCCAACATGCGTCGAAACCGATGCCCTAAGAGAGCATTCTGGCCAAGAGGCGAGCGGTCAAACATCTGCCAGAGCCAGGTTAACGGTTTTCGTTGTGAATACTGCTTACCATCGATGTCGGTGTAATACTCGGGTTCAGTCGTGATGTTTCGGGGATCGAAAGTGTGGATTACGGCTCGCGCCGGCAAACTGAGACCAGCAGTATCCGTTTGAGGGCGTCCAAAGTAGATCTCGCAAAGGGTGTCGCGCACGACATCATTCGGATCTCTGCGACCGTCGGTAAGAGAACCTTCCAGTTCAGTTAAGAAGGCCGCGTAATCCTGCTCGGCTAATGCTTGCGCAGACAAATTACGATAAGTCATAAGCTCTTTCTAAGCTACTTCCCTATCCTGTGGATGATGACTTGTGGAATGCGGTTCAAATTAACACAGTGGGCCTATACCATCAATTCCAAACGTCACAAGCTGTTTGGTTGAATCAACTTGCCTCTTGCCGCGAGTAAAGCATAGGATGCGCTTCGAATGAAGTTTATCCGCCCGCTCGTAGTTCTACTCATACTCATTACGGTTCTCTGCATTGGTTGGGTCTGGTGGGCTTCCCCGTCCAAAACCGACATGGCGCAGTATGTCCCCGCAGACGCGATCATGTATCTCGAGTTCAACAGTCTTCCAAATGTAGCAAAAGCGATCCAACAAAGTGACGCGTGGAAAGCAACGTCTGCCATAACTGGAACGCAGCCAAGTGAGGACAGCCGAATTACATCGTTTGCCGCCCTTGCGGGGATTGGACCAACAGCTGGTGTGATCTTTACGCGCGCACAGGTCGCGTTGGCTGTCATTCGTTTGAATCAAACCGAGGAAGACAACACGCTCAAAATCAAGCCTGATGTCGCGTTAATTGTCGAGACGCACACGTCAAAGTGGCGCAACAAAGCCTTTGCGGTTGATGCGGTGAAACGCCTGGCATCGATGGCGTATGGCCAATCTACCTGTACGGAACGTTCTGCGGGCGCAGATTTTGTTGAGTGTTCAATTCCCGGTGGCGATCGAAAGGTTATTGGCGCCGTCGATGGCTCGTTGGTCGTAATAGGAAATAGTGATCAAGCAGTCCAAAGTGTTTTGGAAGTAAGACGTGGCGCCAGGCCGAGCATGCGCACCGACCCTGAATTAGAAAAAGTCAGAAGAAGCGTAACTCAGCCGGAGTCTCTTGGTTTTGGGTATATCTCGCAGACCAATTCTGCAAAGCTTTTTTCCTGGGCAGCTCCGCTAATGATGGGTCGAGGACCTGGAGATCAACAGCTTGAACAACTGCTAGCCTCAAGCGCTGCAAAGATACTTCGCGGGGTCGCCTGGACAGCTCTTCCCTCTAAAGGCGGCATCGAGGATCGCTTTCAAATCTCGTTTGATCAGGGTTTTGTAGAGCGGCTTCAACCCGCTTTTGACTCGACCGCACCGGATGAAAAATTTTGGCAACTCGTCCCTAATACAACCCAGTCCCTAACAATCTACCAGAGCAAGCAACCAGCAACAGCATGGAGTTCATTAGATTCCGCTGTGTCTTTCAAACTTGAGGCAGTACCCGCAGTTCTATTTGGCTCAATCCTGAGATCGAGTCTAGCGGTCTACGGGATCGAGAAACCGAAAGAAGTTTTGACCTCGCTCGCCCCACCGTTGGTCACACTAAAGCCTTCTCCGGCTAGCGAATCATCGATCTTGATTGCCAGGGTTGCTAACTCAGAGCAACTGCGTCGCTCCCTTACTTCGGAGATTTTCAAAGAGAATCGTGGCCAGATTTATGAGGGACTAAGTTACACGTTGAAGAGTGAAAAGGAATTCAGCGCCGTCCTTTTCGATGGATACATAATTCTGGGTAAAACGGACAGTGTGCAGTCATGTTTGGACTCACTAAACCGGAGTCAAGCGGTCACAAATGATCCAAATTCAATCCTCAGATCAGCCGCTTCAGAAAACTCGGCCGCAGTCGTAACCTTCTCAAATGATGAAGCCAGGCTGAACAGTTTTATGACGATGCTCTTATCGCTTGAAAAGAAACGTCTTACTGCCGAGCAGGATTCAGAATTGCAGAAGCGACTGCGCAAAGTCGCTTATTCGGTTACCGAAACCCGCTTGAACGACGGAGGAATTGAACGGAGAACTCACTCTAATTTTGGTCAGTTCAGTACGCTCATGTCTTTGCTTCAATCTGGCAGTTCAAACTCGATTGCCCACTGACTCATGCCTCCTACATCACTTTTGATTGGTACGCACAATTCAGGAAAGCTTCGAGAAATCAAAAACATTCTCGGGGAGGTTGGACTTGAGATTAAGTCGCTGAACGACTTTCCTTCCGTCGGCGTCGCTGAAGAAAATGAAGACTCCTATGCAGGAAACGCTACAGCTAAAGCGCTCTACTATGCGGCCGCAACGGGTTTGATGTCGCTAGGAGACGACTCTGGACTGGAAGTAACAGCTCTTGATGGAGCACCGGGATTGTTTTCCGCAAGGTATGCTGGCGAGAAAGCCTCAGACAGCGACCGCCGCATCCTTTTGCTGGATAACCTCGAGAAGAGCTCAAGCAAAGACCGTTCGGCTCGGTTTGTTTGCGCGGTTGCCATCGCAGCACCTGACCAAAGCGTCGTCAAACTCGCAGAAGGTGTCTGCGACGGTACGATAGGTTTTCAGTCCGTCGGCACCGGTGGGTTTGGTTATGACCCATTGTTCATTCCCAAAGGCTTTAGCCAGACATTCGCGGAATTGCCAGAAACGCAAAAGAGCCTCATCAGCCATCGTGGCCGAGCACTCGCCCAAATCCGCGATTTCCTGATCCGAGACAACATCCAAAGTTGACCAAACTTGACCAGTTTGAGTAGCGCTCTTAGAATGCACCACCTGACTCGGGTACTTGAGTCTAAGTATTTGACACCCAATCTTCTTTCGGGGCGTAGCACAGCCTGGTAGTGCGCTCGGTTTGGGACCGAGAGGTCGGAGGTTCGAATCCTCTCGCCCCGACCAGTAATACTTAGCAATGTCATGCAAGGGCCGCTCGCTCTGGGCGGTCTTTTCTGTTTTGTGACGGCGATTCTGACGGAACTTCTCTGAATGGCCCGTAGAGACGAGTCAGAAAGCAAAAGCAGTTGGAGGACTCATGCGCCCTATCGTGGCCATTGCCTCTACGCTCATCAGTTCAGGAGGATTCCTTTTCACAGCAAGAGGGACTACCAGAGGGAATGAGCTCAGTGTGCTAATTAATCTCGTTAATTATTTGGATATGACCTACCGTTGGTGATATATGGCCCATAGAGCGGCAATCGGTCATGGGAAGAGGCCTATGACTTCGCTCAGGCGGGAAACTGTGGGAGGTTTCCCGTCTTATCTCTCCATCAACAGGAAATCGAACAATGTGGCCACTCTTCGAGCGTGGTCTTTTTTTGTAATGCGCTTTGTGAGGTAACCATAAGCGGTAACCTCAGTGCTTTTCAGAGCAAGGCTCTGAACGTCCGGTGTCTAGAATTTAAGTCTGGACTTCAGACGATTCAATATCCCCACCTTTGCAAATCCCAACAATTTGCAATGTTGACCTATCGGAACGAAATTTGCTCGACAATCAACTCCCCCGCTACGCTTCGACCAGTTAAACTAACCAGCAAGGATTTACCATCATGAGTAGCAGATCTATGACGGTATGTGTTGCCATCGGGGTTGTTTTACTGTTTGGCTTGAGCGTCTCAACAGTTCGCGCGGATTCAGTTGATGCGAAAGAATTCCTCAAACAAGTGAACTGGGGTCACCAAAAACAGCTTTTGTACATTAGCAATTGGGAAGAGTTTAGGTACCTTGACCACCTAGAGTCGAACAATGGCAAACACCTGGGCTGGTTTGGTGCACACTCGAACAACGGCAAACACTTGGGTTGGTTTGGCATGACTGTTGTTCGTGTCGGCCCAGTGCTTGGTGTGGCTGGCAGCAGTGGGGCTGGCAACGGCAACCCTACCACTCCGAACCCGGAGCCGGCGACAATGGTGCTGTTTGGGACAGGATTGATTGCGGTTGGTTATTACGCACGAAGGAGATACCGCAGCTAAGGTTCGCGAGAATTTAGAGGACACTCTGACTGCAAGGTGAGGATCACTACTTTTGACGGAGGTCGGGTGTCGAATCCTCTTCCCCATCAAAACGCTTCATGCTATGGCCACCAGTTTCGGTGGCCTTAATCATTTCCAAAATCGGGCCATCCTCGGCTGTATATCAACGATCAAAGTTGTTGCAACATCGCTATCCGCCCTGCTAGTATCGTTCCGCGGTCGCATCAGCGCGTCGCCAAACAATACGGCCCAGTTCGGATGGTTCCGTCCCACATTAGGCGCAAATTTGAGTTGCCTGTCCTCCAACTACGACGGATCTTGAAATACCGCTGCATCGCTGGCTTTTCACAGCCCGGACAGAAGTTAAGCTAAATCCCAATTTAGCTTTTCCTCGCCTGAATATCCCGGAATGAGGATTTATCTCGGTTTCCTTTCAAGTCTCAGCCACCGAGCAAGCCTTCCTTCCGTACCTCCTGCTTTGAGTCTCTATGATTGTTGGTGCAGGTTAACCTCTAACCTTCTTCTCCCGATCTGCCAGGTGACGAAAACGTGAAAGAATTAGACGCTCAGATATTCACAATCCCATTCGAAGAATTTCTCGAATCCACTAGCAGCACGTCTTCGTCTACACCCAATTCGTCACTGTCCGACGAGCAAAGTGAAGCTTCATCAGATTCAACAAAATCATTAGTTGATAGTCAGAATGATCACTTTCACCTGGATGAGTCGCAACTACAGGTCGAAGAAGAGTCTATCCAGGTAGCGTTGGAGGATTTAACGCGGCGTTTTGTCCTGGCCCAGACGGCAAGACAAAAGTTTGAGGTTCAGGAAGACAGTCGCATTCGACGCGAAGCACAGGTCCAGGTCGATCTAGAAGCTGCGCGTGAAGCTGCATCGAAAGAACGCGTTCGTCTCGAAGCTGAAGTGGCCCAACGTGAAGCTGAGGATCTCGCGCGCCTGAAGTCTGAGGATGACGAACGGGAACGTTGTCGCCTCGAAATCAAGCGCCTGGCTGGTGAAGAACGTAGCCTCCAACTCGAAATCGAACGGCTCAATTTCGCAGCTGATCGAATCGCTCACCGCCGCGGTGAGCTTGCTCAAGCTCGAGCAGAACATCAGCGTTTGATTCATCTGGCAGCTGCGCGAGAACGTGCCGAAGAAAGCCATAGAAGAGTTGCTGAACTAAACCGGCAGCTGGAAGAGTTCCGCGAAGAACTCCAGCTCGCAACTGGTCAGGCGCAAAATTTGGAAGTTGAGCTGGAGGAACTCCGAAGATCGGGAGACGAACAAAGGCGTCAGGTTGCAGTGGCGACTACACGCTTACGCCAGGAGCGCGAAGAACAGATCCGCCAGGAAATGGAAGCTCTTCGTGCGGCATCGGAAGAGCAACGTCAACAAATAGCAGCAGCGGATGCTGCGCGTACCGCAGAATCAGCAGCGCAAATCGAACAAGCCGAAGAAGCAAGAATCAGAGCCGAAAACCAACTCCACTCAACCAGAGAAGAACTGCAACGGATAAACGAGATCACTCAGAAGCGTCTCAGTGATCTTGAATCTGCTCGCGCCACGGCCGAAGAAAAAGCCAAAGTTCAGGCTCACAGAGAAGAACACCTAAAAACTGAACTCGAGCGGCTGGCCCAGCAGGCAGTCGAAACGCAACAGCGCATAGCTGAAGCAGAGGCTTTGCGTGAAGCAAATTCTGCCGAGCAGTTAATTGCCGCTGAGGCCGCGCAGCAAAAAGCCGATGATCAGTTACGTGAAACTGAAGAACAGTTGGCTGTTCTCCAAGCGCAAACCGAAAAGCAAATCAGTGAACTTGAATCATTACACAACGCCGCTCAGCTAACCACTACAACTCAGGCTCAACGTATCGAGGAGCTGCGCACCGAAATTCAGGAACTCCAGGGTCTCGCATTACTACAACAGCAACACATCGCAAAGTCTGAAGCGACTCGAGCCGAGGAAGCCGCTGAACAAAAACGAGTTGCTGAAGCTGCTCAACTCAAAGCGGAAACTGAATTACGCGATACCCAGCAAGCACTGGAGCTGATCGCCGACGCGACCGCACAACGACTCGCCGAACTGGAAGCGGCTCGCGCAAAAGCCAAAGAAGAAGTAAATATTCAGGTCCAAAGAGAGCAGGAACTTAGCACTGAGCTTTCGATCTTGCATCAGCAGTTTGATGAGCAGATGCGACGCAATCAGGACGCGGAAACTCTGAGGCAAAGCGAAGCTGCAAGGCAAATTCAGCAGGCTGAGTCAGCCCGTGCTAAGGCCGAACAACAACTTCAAGCAACCCAGGAAACGATTCTTCAATTGGCTCGAGCAACTGATGAACGAATCTCTGAGTTGGAGTCCTCGCGTCTACAAGCTGAAAACCAATCAAGACTACGTTCTCAGAAGGAAGATCAACTTCGCGCCGCTTTGGCTGAATTGCAGAAAGACAATGCTGAGCAGGCAACGCGAATACAACAGTTGGAAACCGAGCTTTTTACTGAAATGACCGGTAATGAGGTAAGTCAGCGGACCATCAACAATGTCGAGCAAGCTCTTCAAGAATCCCTTGAGCGAAAGACTTCTCTGGCGGAAATAATGGTCGCAACTCAATCGCGATTTGAAGAGCAGCAACAACTGTTAATTGATCTTCAAAGAGTCGCTGGCGAACAAGAAGCAGAACAGCTATCACAGTTGGAGGCGTTACGCGCACAGCAAAACGTTGCCGCTCAAGAACGCAAAGCTCAGGAAACCAAATTACTCGAAGAGCTGGAATTGATTCGAGCTCAGGCGGAACAAGAAGCTACTGAACGAGCGCAACAAGTAAATCAACTTCATTCTCAAATCGGGACTCTTCGTGCCGCAGCCGAACGCCAGGCAAATGAGATCAGAGAATCGGAAGATCTGCTTCGCGTGGAAGAGAGCACGCTGAAGCACAATGCTGAAATAGCGCTTGCTACATTTGAAGCTGAACGCCTGAGGCTCGATAACTTTACTTCGAAACAGAAAACCGCGGAGGCCGAACTATTAGCGAGCTTAACTGAACACAAAGCAAAACTAGAACTTGATGCGCAAGGGGCAGCTAATGAGAGCCGGCAACTTCAGGAGTTGATTGATAACCTGCAAACGTCCGTAGCTGCGGAGCAAAAACAGATCGAAGAGCTAAACGCACTTCGACATCAATCAGAAGCAGAGTCCGTAGAACGAACAAAACAGATTGCAGAACTGCACACATTTGTCGAGAGCCTGCGAGTCACCGCGCGAGAGCAACAAAAGGCCTTCGAGGAAGCACAACTCACACTAGCGACCGAGGAAACTGCTATGAAGCGCGATGCCGAAGTCGCGCGTGCCCAACTCCTCAAGGAACGCGATCGATTGGACCACTTAGCAGCAGCCCAAACTAAAGCGCACACTGAGTTGTTCGCTTCGCTAAGCGAGCAGAAGTCCAACCTGGAGGCAGAAGATATCTCAGCCGGGAACGAGATTTCTCAACTACAAACACAGCTCGACGAATTGAAGCGTAGCCTCAACGTCAGGCAGCAAAAACTCCTTGAGTTGCAAAATCTTCAGCAGCAGGAGCAAAGAAAAGTTGTTAAGGCCGAGAACCGCGCTCGTTCAATTCACGATCAAGAGCGAAAGCGAATAAAAGAGATTCGCGAACGCACAGAACGTGAAGAACGCCGCATCAAGGAGCTTCACGTCCAACGAACTGAGGCCGAGGTCCAACTGAATTCACAGGTTGCGCAACGCGAACAGATAGCGCTCGACCTTGAATCTATACAGAAGTCTGCAGACGAGGAGCGAAGAAAGATTGAAGCGGCTGCCCATGAACGTTCGGCCGAGCACAATAAGTCGCTTGCGGAACTGCAGACCGCTCGCGATCAGTTTGAGCGTCAGGCGCTGTTGCTTGAAGAACAACGACAACGCCAGCTTGCTGAGTTTGAAGCGAAGCGCATGGAGATCGAGCACCAGCAAGGAGTTCTAGAGTCCGAAGCTAAGCAACAACTTGGCGAACTTGAAGAGACAGAGCGGCAAACTGAAGAACTAGCACAAAAGAACGCGGACGAATTCGCAAGACGCTTAGCCGAACTCGAAGCTTTAAGGTCCAAAGCCGCAGAACAGTCCGCAACATTGATTGCACGCGAGCAGCAGACTCGGGAAAAAATCGATGCTGAGAGAAGCGAATTTGAAGAACGCCAAAGACAGAAGAGCGAAGAGAGTCAGAGACGTGCCACTGAACTTGAAGAACTAAAGGAACAAACCGAAGAGCAAAGCCGTGTAAAAGCGGGACAAATCGAGCAACTTTTAGCCGAGTTGGAAGCATTGCGTGTAAGTGCCGAAGAACAATCCACGATTCAATTTCAGACGGAACAACAAGCGCACGAAACGTTAGCAGCCGAACGGCTCAAAGCTGAAGAGAGTCGCAAGCGAACTACTGAGCTTGAGCGACAAATCAGTGAAGAACAGTCATCTCGTCTTCGAAGCGAAGAGGTCCAGCATCAACTCGAGACTGAAGGACGTGAACGCATTGATGCTGTGCGCCAACTCTGTGAGGACCAGGAGAAACGTCTCACGGAATTGGAAAGTGAAAGATTCGAGGCGGAAAGCCGTCTGCAACACCTAGTGGAAGAAGCGCGGCTGGCCCAAACAAGACTGCAAGAGGTCTATCAGTCTGCGCGAGAACACCAGCAACAGCTCGAGAGTGACGCTGAGCAGCAAGTGGCAGAACGCAATAGACTCGCGGCACTGGAAACACTCAAAAACGAGACGTTGGATGAACTCCGTTCAAGTAGTGATGAGGTAGATAAGCTCAGGAACCAAATTGAGTCGGCGCGTAACAAAGTTGAAGAGGAAAACAAGTGCGCCGAAGAACTTAGGCGAAACCTTTTAGAAGAACTCTCCAAACAGCAGCAAATCCAGGAAGCCTTCGACTCGCAGGTCGCACACGAACAGAGTCAGCTTGAAGCGATTCAAGTTAAAGCACGCGAAGCAGAACAGTCTCTCGGCTCGTTGAGAACTGAACGATCTGAAATCGAATCGAGTTTACAGTCGTTGATGAGCGAGCAAGAGTTGCTGCAGCTTGATTTGACCACCCTCGAGCACCAACTCGAGGCACAAAGGCTGGAACTTCAACGACTCTCCGATCTACGTTCTAACGCTACCGCTGCTTTACAGGCTTCGGCTGAAATTGCTTACGAAGAAGCCGAACGCAACTTGAGTGAGGCTGAAATAATGCCGGCGGTTAATGACTATAACCTTGTTGGCATGGAGGAATCTTCAGCGAAGCAGAATGGTCATCATCATTCTGATCTTGAAATACTCGAGCTTGAATCGAACTCAAGTGAAGTTGCCGATATTGTTGGATTTGATTTTGTTAAGAGCGCCCCATCGTATACAGCGCCCGCGAAGAACGTTACACCAAGCCAACTGGTCAGCTCTAAGGAACCAGCAGAATCCGAGCAACCAGCCGCTAGAGAAATTGATTTTCTGCCCGAGAAGGGGCTGACACTTTTCGATCGGGAGTCTTCGACAATTCCAGTTGCTTTGCTGCGGAAACTGGAAAGTAGGGATGAAAATATTCGAGCCGAGTCGCTCGGCGAATTAGCTCGGATTGGGAGTGAAGAGGCGTTCCAGCTTATTAACAAAGCCTTCGATCATCCATCGACTTTAGTTAGATATGCAGCAGTTAAGGCGCTCTACAACCTCGAAGCAGATCGAGCCACAGTTTTCACTCGCGCGTTGCGCGAAAGCTCACCTCAACGACGCAGTCGCATTGGACGGGCGATTGCAGAATCAGGTCTGGCTCAAGACGCTCTTAGAGATCTCGTCGGCGAAAGCCGTGAGAAGACCTACGGAGCCTTCTCCCTCTTGTTCCTGATGGTCAAAGCCGGTCATTTACAGCCGCTGGCCAGTGCAATAGAAGAACACGAGAACATCGAGGTACGTTTGACAGCAATTACGCTCCTTTTAACAAGCGGCCATCCAGATGTTGTCGGCGTCCTGCGCCGAGTCGCAGTTAGAGCCTCATTACCGGCGCAAGTGCGTTCGGCTGCGATGGAAGCGCTACATCAACTTGGCTCAAAAGACGGTGTTTTGAGCCCATCTGCAGCATAATTTCTCGTCCAAAAAATCGGCTAGCTTCTACAGCTTCAATCATTTGCACGGATTTCGAGTGAAACTGGTTCGCATATAGGTCTGCCATTTCTCTCGTGTGTACCCGTTGACTGCTCGACCAAAGTCAAAAGTGTTAGGTTGTAATCTTAGTGTAATTCGTTTTGGAAGTGACTCATTACTGTGACTAAAAACCGAGGCTCCATCGCAAAAAACCTGCTGAAACTGGCGGTTTCTTGAAGACTTTGCCGCTTGAGTGTGATATATGAGTGTCCGGTTTGCTTTTCAATTCTAGTTCTCGTTGGAGGTGCTATACCAGACTATGGCGACTAAAGCCGCAGGCAAGAAGCGCATGACCCAATCGGAGGTAATCAACCACTTCGCCGAATCGACCGGCATGAAGAGGGCACAGATTAAGGAGTTTTTTGAGAGCCTATCAACTCTCGCAGCGCGAGAAGTTAAGTCAAATGGAGAGTTTGTTCTCCCCGGATTCGGAAAGCTTGTAAAATCCGAACGAAAAGCTCGCGAGGGTCGGAACCCGGCTACTGGCGAAACAATTCAGATCCCGGCGAAGACCACACTGAAGTTTCGAGTTGGCAAAGCGATGAAAGACACCGTGCTGCCAAAAAAGTAAAAGCCCGGCACTATTCATTTTCAACAAACGGCGCCGCCCCAAACTCCTATCAGGGAATATGGGCGGCGCCTTTGTCTTTGGTAGTCTAAGCTCGCAATTCTCGTGGTTGAACGACCGATTCGTTGGTCATACATCATTTGAAATTTCTCATTTGCCATTTTGGAACTTTGGTTTGGTCTTTTGGTCTTGAGCTTAGGTCTTAGACTTCTCAGAAACTGTGGTAACGATCAAGAAACAAAAGACCAAAACCAAACACCGAAGACCAAATGACAAATGAGAAATTTCAAACGATATTTGACCAATGATCTTTTCTCTTTCTGCGGACTATTCCTTCCAACCAATAACTGCGGCTGACTCAATTAGATAGATGGTGTAGTTACGGGCCAATAAAATTTTCTGGACGTTTGCGAATTCGTTCAGTATAATCCTTCGTTTCGCTGAACACCCCCTGCGGCAATGCATGCGTGCCAACCTTTGGTTTGGGGTTTTATTCCCTAATCTAGGGCTCTGCTTGCGGGTTGAAAGCTGCATCTTAGAAGGCTTTTGAAGCATCTGAATGTTTATACAGTGGGACGGAAAAATTCTAATATCGGAGGAGTTGACGCAATCGTGACTTTTGATACACATCTGCCGCTAAATGAGCGGCTTCTCAGGATCGATCACATCCAGGCTCGTCGTTACTCGAAGCTCATGGGTATTGCCCTGGAGATCGCTACCGAGGGAATAGTTAGACATTTGAAAGCGTGTGACCGGATGGATGTTAATCCTGAAACTTCGGCAGTACGCGAGATTATCGACGATGCACTGAATGGCCGTCGCGTGTTTGCTGAAAGCGAGCACACACGAGCCGCTTAGTAAGATCGATCTATCTTCATCAAGAGATCGCCCTGGGTTGGGCGATCTCTTTTTATTTAGTTTGTAGGGCGTCCCTCCGTATGCGCCCAATCTCTCAGCTGAGGAGACTCCAAACTTCAAGCTTGCAGATTTAAAAAGAAGAGGAGGCGTCGACGGTGGGACGCCCCTACAAACAAGACGCTCCTGTTGACCATTACGGTCAAGTACGTGCTAACATCCGGTGGCCATAAAACTGATGCCCCTGTAGCTCAGCGGATAGAGCATCTGCCTTGTTGGAGCCTTGATGGGGAACGAGTAGTTTTGAACTCATCAAGTGGACGACCCCATATGCGGGAACGCCCTGAGAGCCTCTGGTACTTGATCTAGGTTTCAAGTAAAAATCCACGAGGATTGGGTAATCCGCAGGAAACCGGTCGCATTAGTTTTTGCGAATTGGACTCCTCAGAGACTATACGGGTCGGGACTGCGATGTCCAAGATATAGTCCAGCCAGCAAACCCGGCTTAACGGGCGGTCAGGGAAAGCCTGATGCTGGAAGCTAAGCAGAGGGCCGCAGGTTCGAGTCCTGCCGGGGGCATTACCTAAACAGTATTGATGGCGGCTATAGTTCAGTAGGTTAGAACGCTTGATTGTGGATCAAGAGGTCGTGGGTTCGAGCCCCACTAGCCGCCCCAGAAATAATTAACCGTTTATAGCCAGTCGTTCAAGCTGCCTCTCTTGTTTTGTGCGCCGACCGTGCTGATCCAATAATTGTGTTGGTCCTAAAGGAAAGGTACTTGGCTGAACCCAATGTGCTGAAGTGCTTGTTCGGGCGTTTTTGGGGAAGGACTTCCTAGAGTTGATCTGTGACCAAGACACGCCCCTTCGCGCCGAGAGAAGTCTTGCCGTCTTGCCCTTTGATACGCCCTCGTAGCTCAATAATTTCGCCGCGTAGTTTCGCGTTTGGAGTTACCTTTACTACCATCCATTCCAGCCGAATCGTTTCATCTGCGTAGATTGGTCGACGGAACCGAACCCAAAACTCAAGACCCAACATCGCCCCTTTTTTCGAAAAATGTGAAGCCGTTAGCGCGAGTAGTAACGCCGTAGTATGCGGACCACTGGCTGTCGGCCTTCCAAATCGGGTGGTCGCAGCAAATTCTGCGTCGTGGTGTATCGGGTTGTTGTCACCCGCAGCATTCGCAAACTCGACCACCGACGCCGGTGAGAGTGCAACAACAGAAGAGAAGCGCTCTCTGGGATAGGCTCTCATAACATTTCTTCCTCTTAAGGTTTATGACGCCGAACGTTTACGCTTCATCGGCTCACTCACCTAAAACACCATAGAAGCCTCGTTTGTAACGAGCACTTCCGCAAGTGCTTGTTCGGCGGCTTCACCTATGCTCCGAACTGCTTCAAATGATGGTCAACGTGCTTATAGGTGACCGCTCCCCATTCGCGCCGGGACAGCGGTCCAAAGAGCGGATGCTCTGGGCCAGTCCCCACTCTCGGACCCGATCCGATCTGGTCCAGCAATGCCAGAACCGCAACACGTTCCCCCTCGAGAGACTCAGCTGCGTCCGGTTGCAGCTCAGGCGCAGTAGGAGCTCCCTTGGGGAACGGAAGCACATACAAGATCAGATGCTTGAGGGGAAACACTTGGAATGCGCGCTTGTTCGCGGGCGCCACCTTCAGATCTCCGACGGCCATCAGCGCTGAAAGTCGGAGGTGCTGCAGCATCCCTGTCACGTTCATTCGTCCCCACCGCGCGGTCGACGAAGCTGACAGCGATTGCACTCTATTGCAGATCGCCGCTCGATCGCTCTCGTTCAGGATTGACGGCATTTCCCTCCTCCCCCTCTTTCCGCTCCTCGTGACCTCCGATTGCTGCTTAGCTCATGGCGACTCCTATCTCCAAGCATTGGTTCGGGAGGGTCCCGGATTCTAGAGTGAGACTGTAGTTGTGCTCAGCGCGTGACCTTAACCTCGAGCTTAGGTTCCCAACCCGCCAAAACAAACGAAGGGCGGCTGTAGTCGCCGATCAGTTTCGCATCCTTTAGTTTGTCGAGCTGGCGTGACCACGGAACGCGCTTGCTCACATCGACAACCGATCCGTCGGGATTGCGACTGTTGTATTCCCAAAAATGAACGCTGCCGCCCTTGTCGGCATCACCCCATCCTTCGGAAGCGATGTTGCCGAGTGTTGAATTAAGCAATACGACTTCTGCATAAGGATAACTAAATCTTTCGTTCTGCGGCGAACGCGCAATCGTCGTCGGATCCTGAGTGCCAATGAACGTGCTGTCCTTAAACACATTGCCATGCACATCCCGGGGATTACGCGGCCACATCATGACCCGCGTGGATCTGATCGTACATCGTTCGCAGAACATTGTGCCGCGCCCAAGGATCGTGTCGCCCGTTCCTTCGATGGTGCTATCCACCACGTAAATCCGACCATTGGCTTGCAACGCATCGCCTCCACCGATCACGGTAACGTGCGACAAGATGTTGCGATCGCCTGTAATCAAAAGTCCTTCCGACTGACCCGGTGCGGTCGTGTGCAGCGTCATGTTGACGATGTGAATGCCATTCGAATTGTCGACGGCAACAGCAGCTCGACGCGAGGGAAAAGTCCCAGGAGCAGGATTTGTCCGGATGTTCGCCGGATGTGGATTGAAGACTTCATTGTTCGCGTAGCGGACAATTGTCTTGTCTTGATCCTCACCGAGCAGCGTCACATTATCTTTGTTGCGGAAGTAAACGATCTCCTGGTAGAGGCCATTTCGAACTTTGATTGTGATGCGCCGCAAGGAATGATCGGGAACAAAATCCATAGCACCCTGCACAGTATTGAAGTCTCCCGTGCCATCGGCGCTGACCGTTAATAGCTTTGCGTCGGGACGCGGTGCCTTAGATTTTGGTTTCGTCGTAAAACGCCAGCCTTTCCCACTGATGCCTGAAAACTGTTCGCTCGGCAGAATGAGAACGGACGAATCGATCTGCACGTAGTATGTCTTGCCGTACTCAAGCAAGTCATGATGTGGATGAATCGTTACAGTGGTGCCGTCGACTGTAATCGGATAGAAGTGAAAGCCATCAGTGAATCCGCCAATAATCGTCAGCTGATATTTGTCAGACGTGGGTGTTGCACCGGCTGATGGTGTGCCTGGTTTCGTATTTTGATTTGTAGGTCGCGCTGGTCGGGCGTACGGGTAAGGAAAGGAAAGATAGTCCTTTGCCCTTGTAGCTGGATCGACAGGTGCGGTTGGTCCAGGCGGGATGCTCAGATCGAGCATATCAACGAGTCGATCATCTGCAGCATCGTAAATGCGTACCTGACCCGACGTGCCAGCGCGAGGAACTTCCTTGAACGTGAGCTTTAGCTGGACGTCCGGGTTGACCATTGTTGCCCGATCACTGGGAAAAAGCGTTTGCCCGTCCGCAACCGTTACAATGGTCAATACAACACAGAGTGCAGCGAACATTCTTGCATTGGTAAGTGCATTACAAGTCATTAGATAATCTGGCCCAACTTAACAAAGAAACCGCTCATGGCGAGTCCACTTCAAGCGCTTGCTAGATGAGGCGTTACCTCAAACGCGCAAACCAAACCAATCCCGCCACTTTTCGGCATTCTTACTGGCTCCATACCAATCGGCAGTTTCCTATCTTCACAATCTCAATCGATATTGAACCAAATACGTTCGTCAAACTGGATTCGGTCTTCGACACTCATTTTGCGGCGAGCCACTCGAATTGTGTACCCACCGACCAGGCTGCCATTGTCGACGATCATCCAATCGTAGATATCATTCTTGTCAACACGATATCTATCACCCAACTTATATGGTGGCACCCCTGGCGCACTACTCATTTCTCCAGTGAAGGCGAGCTCATCATAGGAAACATCGCGGAGCCAAATGTACTCATCGCCGGAGTCACCACGCAGCCTGATTTTCACAGCGAAATAGTCCTGTGTAGGCGTGGGATTTCGGAGCCTAGCGATAAACGTTCCCACGGTGTCTCTAGCTTCCCGATAAGCCTGGTGCATATCCGGATCGTCTCTAGGCACAGCTATGGCATAGCTCTCCTTGTCGTTTTTCTTGTCTGTTGTCATAGCGGTGGCCTCACTGAACAAAGACCAACAGCGCCAAAGGCGCGAAATATTGAAAGCGAGGGGCAATCCCGATTCATCGGGAGTCGCCCCTGGGTCGGTAAGTCTCCATTGTGCAGTTCTGAAACCGCAGTAATAACTCGGCTTAAAGGCACGGATATTTCGCACTTTCAGTGCTGCCTAAATTGATGGGATCTGTCCAGGGGCGATGCTACGCTCTCGCTACGCGCTTGCCCCTGGCTTTTATAATATTCCGCGCCTTTGGCGTTGCTTATAGGTGGCATTTGTCGCTAAGCCTACTGATAGACGCTACCTTTGTGTTTGAGCCATCCTGCAATGTGATGCCGGTTTGGGTCGCGATGTGTCCAGTGAATCGTTCCACCCTTTTCGTTCCACTCATATTCCCCGAAAAATTCTACTTCGTCGCCAACTTCAAGCGAAATAATTTCCGGTGCCAGGTCAATATTGTGGGCAATCAAGAGTGTCTGGCCGGTTTTGAGCTCAACGATAAATCGTTGGTGTCGATCCCCTTCGTTGTCGTCCGGTAGGAGCCGAGTGACCGTCCCCGTCCCCTCGACCTGAAGATGGCGCGCGTGCTGATCGAACGCGTTAGCCAGCCGTTGGTCACTTTCGCTAACGGCACCCTTGGTATTGATCGCGGGCGCTGTCGTGCACGCGACGAGCGCGGTGAGACAAAGAATTACGGCAAGCAATCCGAATTTCATATGCGCTTAATTAAATAAATTATGATCAAAATCGGCGATGCGAATCTAGCCATGAGAGCCTCTACTCGTTACTGATATAACAAGGAAGCCCGCTCATTGCGAGTCGCCAAGCGTTGTTTTGCGAAGTCTTCAATGCCAGCTAGCTATTAATTAAGTAGACGAATACTACCAACGGCAGTTGCTGGATCGTTCAGATCCTCTCTACGGAGTGAATGCCCACTGGGTGCTGCGCGCGCACCGCGCCGGAGGAAAGAGAACAACATTTGTAGAAAGATTTCTGCAACAGTCTACGTAGTTGGAGGTTTTCTTCAGATCCTTATACGAATACGAACGCTTTCTCTCTCGCGCCTCCGGCGCGCATTGAATTGGTACCTTGTGTTTAGAGAAGATCTGAACCGACCACCAACTGCCGTTGGTGGGATTCAAGTGGACTTGTAGAAGGCGGAAATTTAGATCTGATAGCACACCACCTTATCTTGACGTTCTAAATTCGGACCGCGTTCGAAATCCTCACGAAAGCTGACTTATCGACCGAGACCTATAAAACGCAGGCCATTTTTTGTCACTGTGTGTCTGATCCGAAAGACCGATAAGAACAACCGCGGGGAGGTTGCTGAACACCTTATAAAACCGTAGTATCCGCACGGAGCAAGATAAGCTATATCGAATCTTTAGGGTTGTGTGTATCAAGAGGTCGCGGGTTTGAGCCCCAACTCTCCGCCCCAAAAGAATCAATTGTCACTCGCAGTCTATGTAGTATTTGCCCAGTCACGCCGAGGAGGTGTGGAATGAGCCGTATCGTAAGAGCCTTTCCCGTATTGAACGAATCAGAGTTCCGTGAGTTTGTGCAAGAGGTTAACGGTGCCCGCTCAGGAGATGCGGCCGACTTCTATCAGCGCCACGGTGTGACGCGAGAGACAGTCCATTGGCAGCAGACTCCAACGGGTCCCTGGATCATCGTTGTGACGGAAGTTGCAGATGTCGAAGAAGCCGCGTCTCAGTACGCAGCCTCGGAAAAGCCGTATGACCGATGGTTCAAAGGGCAAATCCATCGACTTACCGGGATAAATCCTGATCTGGAACCGTTAGGTCCACCAACAGAGCAGATCTTCGAGTGGTCCAGGCCGTGAAAAGGTTCTTCACGCGAAGCAACGCGGCCTCACGGGTGTCGCACAGCATTGGATAACAAAGACTTGAGCAAAAGGAATGGATAATGCCTGAAGAACAAAGAGTCGCGAATAACTCTCAAACCTATGTAGCAAATGCCGACGACTTTGTGTTTGAGGCTGTCGAACAAACAAACGGACAAGCGACTGTTGTTCGTTTTCGACTCGAGGATCCTCGATATCATGCGGGCGACGTTTTAGTCGTGCTCAGCGGATCCGATATTCACTTTCACGGTATGATCGGTCAAATCGCCGATGGATGGGCCATCGCAAGTGATCCTCGCGGTTCCCTTCTTCCCGCCACTGTGCAATAGACCACTAACCCTTATCGAACATATCCTGCGGGATACGCGACGCGCACTCCCGGGGTTGAAGAACGTACCTCGATCTTGTGGAAACCTTTTTTCACGTGCGTCGACAAAAAGGTAACCGCTGCTTGCCTCTCTAAAGCTATGTCGAGTTCCTTAATAAATGGATCAAAACTGACTGGAACGCCGAGTCCCTGGAAAAATGCGTGCCCCCCGGTATCGGTTGATAACCTCAAAAGTGAACTTTGAGCATTTCCCGCCAGGAACCGATTGCTTTCCGCCGCAAGCGTCGGAGCATAGAAACCATAAATCGCAACGCTACGACGCAGTGCTTCATTTATTGCACGCTGAAGATCCAAACTCTGACTCGGCGCAGACGAGTCGACACCTCTTGAAATATCCAGCCCGTCTGACACCAGCAATATTGCTCGACGACCAAGTGGCTGGGAATCGAATCTCCTTAATGCCTCGATTACTTCAACATACGGGTTGTATGGACCAGCGCTGGCAAGACCAGCCGGAGGTCGTATTGACTTAGCGGCTTTGTCGAGGTCGGTCGTAAACTTCTGCTTTACCTGCAAGCTCCCGGTTCTCAAGTATCCAATCATTACCCGCGAACCCTTTGGCAATCTTTGAATAAACTCCGCCAGCGGTTTTACTTCATTGGCTACCGAGGGCACCAGGTCCTCCTGGATCAATAGTGCCAACGTCATTGGCGAGTTGGTTCCCATGCCTCGTACTGAGGTAATCGTCTGAGGTTCTCCGTCTTCACTGATGGTCAGATCAATGTTCTGTAGCTCTGGCTCGCGCTGTTCCTCCTTCAATCGAATTGTCACTGGGATGGTTACGGGTTTTCCCGGCTTCCCAGAAGAACTGGGACCACCAGCTACAGCCTGTGGTTGCGCCAAAACCTCTGCGCTCAGACAGGCAAATGCGACAATTAATATGACGTTCAACGAAATTGGATAGACTCTTCGGGAAATGTTCATCGGATTTGTCTCTTCATTGTCAGGTTGGTCATCATTATACAGTTACGAGTGCAAAAAACCTTTTTTTAGAACCGGCATCCTGGCGGGCGCAAACTCTATTGAGCTAAGATTCGTTAAACAATTGCTGGTGAGCCGAATTGACAACAATGAGTGAAGCTATCGGAAAACTATCCAATAAAGATACCGCAATGGCGCGGGCGTTGAAGATTGCGCCATGGCTTGCTGTGCTTATTACGTCGATTCCGGTGCCGCTTGTCTTTTTCGTCCTGTTCCTGACAGCCGCTGCAACCGACTCGGCAGCCGTTTTTCTTATATTGGCTGGCCTCTCGCTGACCTTTGGTTTTGCCCTGGGCCTGATTATCGCGGTGATATTGCTCTTGTATCGTAAGAGATGGCTTTCGCGGCTGCGAGACCGTTTAGCATCCGATGGAATCACAGCGAATGAGGTTGTCTGGTTTAGATCAGAGTTAACCTCAGCCGAACGTGCGGCACTGGCTGAAATTCAACATGGCAACCCTCTTTTGGCTGATGCATATCTCGAGACGCTGGCAAGTCGCTTAACTGCTTCCCGTATCATTTCGCGCTCGAAACAAGAGATTCTCAAGGTCGAGCGTCGCATAAATCGGGCGCGAACCCTCGGCGCCGAGAAGAGTGATGCCTTACAGAAAGATTTGCTAGAGGACCGTGAACGCTTGGAAGGGGTCAGACAAAAAGCCAATGAACACCTTTTACAGGCACGTACACGCTTGCAGGAAATTGAAGCCAGTGCGAGTCGGAAACTAAGCGAATCTGAGACTGACCTTATGATGAACCGGTTAGGAAGTGCTGAGGACCAACTTCCATTAGTTCTCGAAATCGATAGATTAGAACGACAAGCGTTGCAAGAAGCTAAAACGATAGTGAACGAAACACCAGTTGATAATGACCTTCAGCTCTCCAATCCAACCAAACGATAAACTCCGGCGGCCAAGCGTTTTGCTACTCCATCATCAACCAGCGCCCAGTTTCCGAGTCCTGCTTCAGGCGGTCTAAGTCCAGTCACTCGGGACAGTTCTCCTCTCAAAGTCATACCTGCGCTCGCTAGATAAGCGCGTGCGATCTCCTTCACAGCTGTATCACGATCGACGCTCTCCTTCATCTCGTCAGGGAATCGCGCCTCGGGAAGGGACCAAACATAAGTAAAAGTGGGTTCGTAAAGAACGTCGCCGGGGATGACCTTGAAGGTTCGCTGCAGTTCGGTGATGGCTTTATCGAAGCGTGCTCGCTCTGCGATACCACTCTCACAGCGCAGGTCGCGAGTTGCCATCTCCCACTCTCCCCGCAGTACCTTCAGAATCACCTGAGCATCTTTTGAAAGCTCGGTTTTCTCTTTTCGTGCCGGAATTCCCCAGATGCTCTTAAAAAAAGGCAGTAAGCCGGGAGCTATAAAGGTCGAACGACCTCGAAGTACCTTGCCATAGAAGCACTTCCCTCGCCGCATCACATCGTCCTTAATGGTCCAGGCCAACCTACTCTCCGGATCCTTCTGAACATTGCGTGGCATGTGAGCGTCTCGCCGACCACAAACAGCTATATATAAGGAGGGTCCCGGCCGTCGCGAATCGGTCAGAGCGTCGCAAAACCCTACGTCCTCAATGAACCTTTCAGCTTCGAGCACATCCTCGACTCGATTCTCAGGATCTCTCCTCCACTTTTGATCTCGGTACTGTTCGATTTCCTCTGGCAGAGTCACAAAACCAATTCTATCAAAGTGATTTGATGGTCCGGTCAATCTGCGCGGATCGGTCAGCATAGGTCAAATGAATTCTGAGCGTCTCAAGTCGCGTAAGTCATTGAAGTTGAAGGGATTCGGCCCAGCAACTGACTGTGGCACAGTCCCTGCTAAATAGGGCTTGCCCAACCCGTGTGCGTTCGGGCCAAGAATTGAAATCGATTACGAAGCTAGGTGAAAAAGTGACGACGAAAACCCGACCCTTCCTGAAACTGAGCTTGATCGCAAGCATCGCGCTGGTGGCAATGCTGCTTGGCAGCTCGCTGCTACCGAACGTAGCGAGCGCAAAGCATAAAGACAAGCACTTCAGCAAGATTGCCTCTGAACTTCGCAATCAGCTTCACAATGGAAATGGTGAAGCGACTGTAAAGGTTATCCTTCAGCTAAACAACAAACCCAGCGGCTCTCTCAATGCCTTACTCAAAAGCAACGGCGTTAAGGTCAAACGAAAATTCCTAAGTTTTAACTCAATAGCACTCGAACTGCCGGCCAACGTCGTCGATTCTTTGGGAGAGTTCTCGGAGGTTGAATTTGTCTCAGTTGATAGTGAAGTACGCACACTCGGCGGCCATGTCGCTCATACCGCCGGTGCCGATAACGTTCGCAGTATGAGCCCCGATGGAACACTCGATGGAGATGGCGTGGGAATCGCAATCGTCGACTCTGGAATTTACGGCGCGCACACTGCTTTTAAGGATGCCCAGGCTAACGGCTCCCGCATCGTTGTAAATCAAGACTTCACCGGTGAAGGACGTACCGATGACCCATACGGTCACGGAACCCACGTTGCTGCCGCAGCCGCAGGCAATGGAATCGTTTCAAACGGTCAATACATCGGTATCGCTCCCAGAGCAAAAATTGTGAACCTGCGTGTCCTGAACGCACAAGGTATTGGAAGTGTTTCAAGCGTGCTCGCAGCGCTCAACTGGTTGATGAGCAACGCGTCAACTTACAACGTTCGAGTTGTGAATCTTAGTCTCGGAATGCCAGCAATCAACTCCTATAAGAATGATCCACTGTGTCTGGCTGTCCGTGCGCTCGTCGACAACGGCATCGTTGTGGTCGCAGCCGCCGGTAACAATGGTAAGAACAATTCAGGTCAGAAGGTCTACGGACAGATTCATTGTCCAGGCAACGAGCCGTCAGCTCTCACAGTAGGTGCGGTTGACACTTACGGCACCGACCAACGTTCGGACGATACGATTGCAACCTACAGTTCACGTGGTCCAAGCCGCAGTTTTTGGACGGACGAAAACGGAGTCAAACACTTCGACAATATTATCAAACCGGAAATCTCTGCTCCCGGCAATAAGACAGTCTTTGCCGAGTCGCCCAATAACCTGTTGCTTACTCAAAATTCTTCACTCGACGCGGGTGTAAGTTCAGACCCGACGCGAAAACAGATGACGCTCAGCGGTACCTCAATGGCGTCACCCGTTGTTGCGGGAGCTGCTGCGCTGCTTCTTGAAGCCAATCCCTCTCTTAGCCCCAACATGATCAAGGCTCTGATGATGTACACAGCACAGCAACTCCCCAACTTCAATATGTTTGAGCAGGGCGCGGGCGAACTCAATATCGACGGAGCGGTACGTGTCGGCAAACTAGTTAAGTCAAGCATTACCAACTACACCGGACTTGGTGTGTCGATGCTTACGAGTGCGGCTCCTTCGGCACAAACCACCATCACAACCAGTAACGGCCCCTCAACCTTTCTCTGGTCCAAGGGTGTGATAGTTGGTCAGGGATTTCTTACTGGCTCTGAGCTGATAACCAAGTACCAGAAGATTTACGGGACAGGCGTTCTACTTGGCGATGGAGTATTGCTGGGTGATGGCGTACTGCTAGGTGACTCAACCAGGATTTCTCAAGGAGTATTACTGGGCGACAGCATTCCTATAAGTAACGGTACAACAATGGCCGACGGTTCGGTCTTCTGTGCTCAAGGTGTCTTACTTGGCGACGGCGTACTGCTGGGTGACCGTGTGTTACTTGGCGACGGCGTACTTTTGGGTGATGGAGTTTTACTCGGTGATGGCGTACTCCTGGGCGACTCAGTACTACAGGCCTTCAACGCTATGTTATCGGGCGATGCGACTCCTTCCATGCCAATCGTGCTCGATGATTCAACGGATTACCCCGGATTTTAGCAAGGTGGCTCCAACGTTAATTAACTGAAAATCAATTAATAAGAGAAGAGAGACGCCATGTTGCAAACAACAACCACTACAAACAGAAACCGGGCTTCGTTGGAAATATCGTACATGAACGCCGGAAACATTGAATGCCTGGGAAATGGTCAGGAAGCCGAAGTGATTCAGTTCTTGAAGGAAAGACCCATTCACACGGTAGCGATGCTAGGTCTGATTAGAGACAACGGTCTGGCCAGCAAACTAAACCGCGGTAACTTCTACGGATATCGCGATGTGAATGGGAACCTCGAAGGAGTCGCTCTGGTAGGTCACGCTACCCTCCTGGAAACAGTTTCTGATCGAGCTCTAAGAGCACTTGCACGAGTCGCCAGAGAATGTCCATTCACCCATATGATCATGGGCGAACAGGACCGACTGGCCGACCTTTGGATCGAGTACTCAGCTGCCGGTCACAAAACCCGACATACGTGTTCTGAATGGCTCTTCGAATTGCGTTCACCAGTTGTTACAGATCAAGCTGACCGCAAGCTTCAACTCGCCACAGCGGCTGAACTGGACCTTGTTATGCCGGTTCAGGCAGAGCTCGCATTTGAAGAGAGTGGTATCAATCCGTTAAGCGTTGACCCAGAAGGTTTTCGGAAGCGCTGTCTGCGACGTATCGAACAAGGAAGAACATGGGTAGCAGTCGAAGATGGCAAACTTATTTTCAAGGCTGACATCATCTCGCAGACTGCGGAAGTTGTTTATCTCGAAGGCATTTGGATCTGCAAAGAAAAGAGAAATAGCGATGCAGCCGTCGGCTTTATGTCGGAGCTTTCCCAGAAGCTCTTACAGGAAGCTAAATCAATCTGCCTCCTTGTAAATGAAACAAACAAGCGTGCACAGGCTTTTTACAAGAAGTGCGGATTTCTTTTCCGAGCAACTTACAAAACCATCTTCCTTCCCCAGAAGGAAAGATGTAACTGACGAAAAACATGAAGTCCCCCGATCAGTCTTGATGAAAGGCCATCACCTCACCTTGAAAGCAAGACAAAAACATGGACAACCTTGGCACCATAAGAAATCGATTCTTCGGGCCATTCCTCTGGGTTGTGTTCGGAACTGGTAGTCTCGCTGTTTTATATTCGTTCTACCAGATCGACTATGGCCAGTTAGATTCGCACTTCGCCATCCTGCTCGCGATGGTGTTGCTCTTGAGCTCGCGTATTAGTGTGCGAATCCCCCGCCTGAGTTCTCAGATTTCAGTATCAGACACTTTTGTCTTCCTGGTATTCCTACTCTATGGCGGACCTGCGGCCGTTGTCGTTGGAGCCCTTGAGGCCGTCCTTTCGTCACGCCGCTTTAGTCGGAAGATCGCGACTGTGGCCTTTAACTGGGGCTGTGCTGCCGTCTCTTTCTTCATCACGAGTCTGGTAATCGAGATAATTTTTGGCAATGTCGTAAAGCTTGCCGACCGGCCAATGTCTGCAGGTTTCGCTGCGGCCCTTGGAACCATGGCCCTGGTCCACTACGCGTCGAACTCAGGTATTGTTGCGATTGCCGCTGCGCTTAAGTCTGATGAACCAATCTGGCAAACCTGGCATGAACACTACTTGTGGACATCTATTACATACTTTGTCGGCGCCTGCGCCGCTGGTGCGATTGCCGGAATGGTCCATCTCATCGGGTTCTACGCGTTTGTTATCACCTTGCCAATAATGGCAATCGTCTTTCTTACCTATCGCACTTATCTGAAGAACGTTGAGACATCTGCGGCTCAAGCCGATCAGGCTGAGAAGCACGTCAAAGAGCTCTCGCACTACATAGCTGAACAGGAAAGAATTCGAGAGCAGTTCTCCCAAATGGAGAAGCTTTCCGCATTGGGAGAGCTGGCCTCTGGCGTCGCCCACGATTTCAACAACACCCTTGCAGGCATACTGGGTCGAGCTCAGTTGCTCCTTCGCACTGACGATCCCGATAAGATACGACGTGGCCTGGAGATCATCGTCAAGACTGCTGAAGATGGAGCGAAAACTGTCAAACGTATTCAGGACTTTGCGCGTCAACGCCGCGATCATGATTTCGAACTAATTTCAATCGATCAGATTCTTACCGACGCCAGCGAGATAACTCGCCCTCGTTGGAAAAACTGCGCCGAAGCCTCAAACGTCCACATCAGTTTGGACCTGCAGATCAACTCGAAGGCTATGGTAATGGGCGACGACTCAGAATTGCGCGAAGTGCTCGTCAACATGGTTTTCAATGCCGTCGACGCAATGCCTGAGGGTGGCCGACTTGCCCTGTCAACTAGACTCGTGGCCGATTCGGTGGTCGTGACAATTGCAGACACCGGAGTAGGAATGTATCCAGAAGTCAGGTCAAAGATCTTTGACCCGTTCTTTACTACCAAAGGTAAGGCCGGCCTAGGTCTGGGACTGGCTGTCAGCTTCGGCATCATCAGAAGACACGGCGGAACTATTGAGGTTGACTCAGAGTACGGTAGCGGAACTGAATTTAGAATTATTCTTCCCGTGGCAAGTATCGCTGAGTCGACAATTTCCGAAAACGATAAGCATGGTAATTCCGTAGCCTTGTCGACTCGACTTAATGAGCCTCACCAGATCAGGTTACTCGTGGTCGATGACGAGGACTTTGTGAGAGACCTGCTACGCGAGATCCTTGAAGGCGAAAATTGCGAAGTACTTTTGGCCGAGAGCGGCAGCGATGCGCTCGAACTCTTTGAAGTTCACCAATTCGACGCCGTACTCACCGATGTCGGCATGCCGGGAATGAGCGGCTGGGAATTGGCCCAGGCAATTCGCGAGCAGAATAAGAAAATTCCTATAGCGGTAATTACCGGCTGGGGTGAAGCTGTTGGCTCGAACGAACAGAGAGAGGCTGGCGTCAACTGGGTAATCGCAAAACCGTTTACTGCAGATCGGATCAGCGACCTGGTAAAGGAAGTTGCTCAGCTTTGTGCTCAAGGTGAGGTCACCGAAAAGAAACTAGCCACCGTCGCGGCCTAATGACTCTTAGAATTCCTTAACCCGCAATGCATCTCGCCGAGTCTCAATCGCGCGAGCCACACTCTTCTCCACCACCTCAAGCCTGAACGGTTTCAATAAATAATCGAACGCACCGAGGCTTTTCAATTTTTGAGCGTGTTCCTGATCGCTGAAGCCTGAAATAATGATCACTGGGGTGGTGGGAAACTCGTTTCGTACTCGACTCAGTAACTCTAAGCCACTCAGACCAGGCATAGAGATATCAGTCAACACAACATCGAACACACCGGTCCGAAGTTTGACCAACGCTGCCTCAGCAGTCGCAGCAGTCTGACAACGATATTCGTTTGATAAGAGTTCGGAAAGAGTATCCCTGATGACGTCATCGTCATCGACAACCAGGATTTCAGCCATACTGGTCCCTCCCACTTAACGACCAAAGGCGTTCCCGGGCGACAATCGAAATCAGCCTTTGAGAAAATTTATGCCGCGGTGAGGACTTATCCCGTCAAGCGGATGATAACACATCTCTTAGAGTCTCTTCTCAGACTTTTTCCTGAACTAGCCCACTCATCATTTGTCGTATGCTATTCTTCCATCGTTGGAGTTTAGCGATGGTAGCGAAAAGCTTAAATGCAACCGTAAGATTTGCTGAAGACGATCTCTTTATTGGCATTTCCCCGTCCGGTCACGCAATCACAATTGATACCGGTCATGAACGATCGGTAGCGACATCCCCCGTGGAACTATTGCTAGTGGCGCTCGGTTCCTGCACCGCCGTGGACGTTGTCAGTATTCTTAGAAAGAAACGACAGCGCATTATCAAGTATCACGTCGAAGTTTCGGGAGAGCGGAGAGAAGATCATCCGCGCGCCTACACGTCCATGAAGGTTCATCATGTTCTGACAGGTGTAGGCCTCACCTCTAAAGCGGTCGCACAAGCTATAGAATTGTCGGAATCAAAATACTGTAGTGTGGCAGCGACGTTGAGGCCGACCGTAGAAATCTATTCCAGCTTCGAGATTATCGAAGACATGCAGTCGTTAGAGTTAGGGGAGCAATAAAGTGACAAACTGGTTCGCCGCAATCTTTCTTTGTCTGATCGCAGGTTCCGCACTTGCCTACAGCGAGGAGAATTTCAGTAGTGGAACTTTCCCAAGACAAGCCGCAAGCGAGGCAACCCTCGCATCAGTGCGCAAGAGTGACGCCAACGTCATGGACGCCGAGGGCAACATCACCAAGCTTCCTGCCGCTGAACATTTGCGACGCGGTTCGGTCTACTTGTCCAATCGTGCTTTTGTGGAGGCTCGCGTTCACTTTGAAGCTTTCATGAAATATTACCCGGAAGATCCTCGAGCAGCTGAGGCGCTCTTAGGAATGGGCAGGTCGTATTTTCTTTCAAAGGAATACGAAAAAGGTTATCCCATTTTTAATCAGATCGTGATCGCTTATCCGTCAACAAAGGAAGGTCGTGAAGCGCTAAATTTCAGTGCAGCTTCGCTGCTGCGTATGGGCAGATTTGCTGAGTCGGCGACACGTTACATGGAGTACGTCGACCGTTTTCCCACCGGCGAGCGCATCGAGACCGCTCACCTCAATGTAATCGACACACTACGCGAAGCCAATAAACCGACTGAAGCACTTGCGTGGGTAGAGCGCACACGAAAACGTTTTGCTGGAACGGCTACAGAAACAAATGCAATATTTGCCCAACTCCGTCTCTATATTGCTGAGCAGAACTGGCGCGATGCTGTACAGACTGCCGACCAGCTATCGAGGAGATCTTTTTCAAAAGCAGTTCTGACTTCCGCCGGTGAAGTTTCGTACTTAAGGGCCTACAGCTTGGACCAGGAAGGCAGGAAAGAAGATGCTTTTACTGCTTACTTAATGGTTCCGGACAGTATCGATTCCTATTACGGATGGTTGGCGACACAGCGCTTAAGGGAACTGGCTGGTACGGCCAGAGCTTCGATGATCGCCGAGCGCGAGGCGAGGGTAAAAGCATCCATCGCCAACGTCGCCGAGCTATACCCGGCACCATATCGTCTCTCGATTGTCAGAGCAGCAAAGAGTCGGAAACTCGATCCCAGGTTCATACTCGCTTTGATAAGACAGGAGAGCGTTTTTAAACCACTCGCCAAATCGCCCGCTGGAGCTCGAGGATTATTACAACTCACTATGGACGCTGCGCAGAAATATGCGCCAGCTGCTGGCTTGCCTTCTCTTCGAGAGAACCAACTCTATCAACCCGAAACCTCTATTACCGTCGGAGCTGAATACCTGGAACACCTGAGCCAACTCTTTCCAAACATGCTGGAACCCGTTGCGGCCTCTTACAACGGTGGCGAGGACAATGTTGCGCGCTGGTTGAAACGATCAAAGCAGCATGATGAGGGTGTGTTCACATCCGAAATTGGATTCGACGAAACAAAAGGCTACGTCCAAAAAGTGATGTCAAACTATCGTGTGTACACGCTGCTCTACACGAGTGAACTGGTACCTCGATAAACGTCTTATGGTTCAGGACTAAAACCTCTTGAATCTTCCCGCCGTCTTAGTGGATAGGTTTCTGGCTTTGGTCTGGGAACGATACCCAGCCTTAGTAGAGCTGAATAATACTCATACCTTAAAGTAACTTCTCCGGCCGGCTGTGACTCGAGCTGCATATTCACCCAACGCACATCGTTCCGCACTGAACGTCCAATGCCTGTAGCCGCATACTCTTCATCAGGCGCGGGTGAAAGCGTAGCGCTGTTCTCTTTTCGTGACCCGGCACTTTGAGACTTGCTGGAAGGTGCTTCGGAATCGGCTGAACCTCTATCGGAATCGTCCCGATAGATCGGTCTGGGGGGCGAGATAATTATCGGGCGCTTCTCCCTAAAGAAAACCGCCGAGATAGTGCCAAGATTCGCCGTCTGTCCCAGTTTGGCCCCATAAGAATCTCGTTCGTTTGTGAAGTAGAAGTGGCGTGCTCGCTCAGAGCTCATCTGCCAACCACTGATTGTGATTGTCTGGTAAGGTTCAATGACCCATTTGCTGGCATTCCAGGCTGTTGTGTGACGTGCATCGATCGTATTTAGTCCATCAACCGAGAGTGCTACCGCAACTCGTACCGGTAACGGATTTCTGACTCGCAGATCGTATTCTGCTCCGTCCAATGCCTCCACATAGATTCGATTTCGAGCGTAATACTCGGAAAGTGGCCTGCCGTTCACGAGTACATCAATGTCGAAGGGATCTTGTGGAATTCGTCGCGTGACGACGGTGGTTTCCCTGGGCTGTTCCTGTTCCTCAACAACCTGCTCCTTAATTGCTGCCGCTGCATTGGTACGTTGCCCAAGTAGCAGACCAACCGCTGTTCCCAGGAAAGCCGCCAGAAGAAATGCCGCCAGCATTAGAGCTACTTTTTTCATGTGGTTTCTATCCTTCCAGAAAGACTCAATTCAGGAACGGACCCAGGAGACCGAACTTGCACCATAAGGTGGGTTTGCTTTGGATTTATCAGGGAAACCGCGATTTCGGTTGAGTAAAGGCTGGCGGAAAGTTACAATTGCCCTCCAACCCCGGGGAGAAATAATCAGTCAATTGTGAATTGGATATTCGCCAAGTGAGGCCTGAACGCTGATGGAGTACGCGCTAACTGCAACCAAGAACGAAGCCCGTGCGGGTTCTTATTACGACCGTATTGCCAGGTTTTATGACTTAACTTTCAAGTTAAACGGATACGGTCGCTCTCTGGATCAGTATTTCGAGAACCATCCGCTGCCTGTATCTCGAGGTGCGAAGATTCTTGACGCTGGCTGTGGAACGGGATTATTGACCCTTGCCCTATTACGCGCGATTAGGTTTCCAGTACAGATTACGGCGCTCGATCTTTCGTCTACCTCGGTTGTTGCGGCGCGGAAGGCGCTTTATTACAGCTCTGGCAGGAAGAGAGATGTAACGTTCAGCCAGGGGAATCTGCTCTCGCTGCCGTTTGCCGATGAAACGCTCGATCTGGTCGTAACTGCTGGAGCGTTGGAGTATGTTCCATTGGAAGATGGTCTGGCCGAAATAGCACGCGTAATTGCGCCCGGTGGCCATTTGCTTCACCTTCCGATTCATCCTGGCATTGCGGGCGTTGTACTGGAGGTTTTGTTTCGCTTCAAGAGTCATCCGCCAAAGGATGTCATCAGCAAAACGGAACGCCACTTCCGCATAGTCCACCAGTATCGATTCCCTGCTCCTCAGGCGATTGGCTGGAGCAAAACTGCACTGATGGCCCAGAAGGTTTGACGCCCATCATTCTTTTACCGGAACTAGCCGAATAATTCGATCATCGTCGCTGGTCGGCTTACCGCGTCCATCGCGATTTGAGGTCGAGAAATACAAAAAACCATCCGGACCTTGTGCGACGTCCCGGATGCGCCCGTAATCCTTCAGCAGATTTTCCTGACTAACTACACGTCGTCCATCAAGCTCGACTCGAACCAGAGCTTCACCTTTCAAACATCCGAAGAAGAAGTTTCCACTAAACTGCGGAAAAGCTGTCCCTCTGTAGAACATGCCGCTGGCCGGGGCACAGGCAGGTGTGTATTCCAGCAGAGGAGATTCCAATCCTGCCTTGGTTTCTTTGTGATGGATGATAGGCCAGCCATAGTTCTTCCCCTTCTCCACTATGTTCACCTCATCACCACCGGGAGGACCGTCAAACCCACTTGGGCCATGTTCGGTTTGAAACATCAAATTGGTTCCGGGCTGCCAGTCCATACCTTGAGAGTTTCTGTGGCCTATGGACCATATTTCCGGTCTGGCATTCGGTTTCCCAACAAAGGGATTATCGGCGGGCACTGTTCCATCGTCGTTCAACCGTAGAGTTTTTCCAGCCAGTGAATCAAGCTGCTGTGCCAGTTCGCGTTTCGTTGCGTCACCCGTAGTTAAGTACAACTTCCCGTCGGGTCCAAATCGGACCCTACAACCAGCATGATATTGGGCTGCCGGTATGTTCTCGATAATCACCTTGCGATCGACGAAACCACCTGGCGTCTCTCGATAGCGTACAACTCGCACGAGCACACCGCTGACTGAGTATGCATAGGAAAGATAGATAAAGTGATTGTCACTAAACTGGGGATGCAGAGCGATACTCATCAACCCGCTTTCGCCCGTTGGGTCCACGTCCGGAACTACAAACAATGGAGCAGCTCTTAAGCTGCCATTCTCAAAGACCCGGACCCGGCCCACACGTTCGGTAAAGAGCATGCGTCCTGACGGATCCCAAACGATGGACCACGGCACCTCGAGTCCGCCGATGACTTTCTCAACTCGAAAACTTACTTTTGCGCCAGCCGAAGCAACAACTTCGCCGGCTCCCTGGCCTGCGGGTGGTCTCTGACACGCGAACAAGAGCAGCAAAGCGATGAGAGGTGAGAGTTTCATGACCTTGATTGGGCTTGGGGTTTGGCTTGGGGGCTTTGTACTTTGAGCTTTGAACTTTGTACTTTGTACTTTGAGCTTTGTACTTTTGGCTTTGTACTTTGGGCTTTTGAACTTTGTCTGGTCGCAGGGTTCTCAAAGAAACAAGACTGCCGCACGGCAATCAAGACCAAAGTACAAAGCACAAAGTACAAAGCACAAAGCACAAAGTACAAAGTACAAAGGTCAAAGCACAAAGGCCTCTATTCCTGAGCGCTAATGCTGAATATATTCGTGGAGCAATTTGAGTTCATCACCTTGCTCGCCCAGCTCCACGCGTAAGAGATCTCGAATCGAAAGCATGCCGACCCAGCGATCGCCATCTACGACTGGTAGATGCCGGGTGCCAATCAACTCCATGCGTTCGAGCGCTTGATGTGGGGTTTCATCACACTGTATGACTGCACGCAACTCACTCGTGACATCGCCAACTTTTACAGTCAGTGGATCACGTTGCGCAACGACTACACGCTTAAGAACGTCGCGCTCGGAAAATACTCCCAGCAGTTTCCCGCCTTCATCTACAACGCAAACAGCACCAATATTGCGCGCAGCCATAAACTCCGCGGCTTCTTGAACAGTTGCAGAAGCTTTGGTTGAGTAAGGCTCACGGTTGCGAATCACATCCCGGATCAGCATCGCATTTGCCTCCCGATTCGTTGGCTGTGGGTGGTCTTATTATAGAGAAAGCAGGGAAGGTTGACCAGATTTTGAATTGCAGTTGCGACTTTTTCGCAAAAATACTAAGGCTAACTAAAGAGGCTTGCTTGGGCGTTGGGCCGTCTGAAGGTGGTGGTTGCTGCTGTTTGATGGGTACGTTTCTTGTTAAAGCCTAACCGTTCGGAGTGGATCTTGAAGAGTCGTTCTGTTGCTTGCCAATACTGACCTTTACCTCGCATTCGTTCCCCAAAAACACTTGAGTTCAACTTACCTTCTCGTGCTTCCCGAATACGATTCAGAATTCGATCAGCCTTCGTTGGAAGCTTTTCGCGCAACCGCTCCTCAAAATACGGCGCGACACTTCCAGGCAAGCGCAACATATTTATGAAAGCAGACTCAGCCCCAGCCTCTTTTGCACGCTGCAAAAGTTCAGGGATGTCGCTAGAGAGACCCGGAATAACGGGAGCGATACCGATACCGACGCTTATTCCTGCCGCCGCAAGCTTCTCCATCGCATGAAATCTAGCCTCGGGCAATGGAGCGTATGGCTCAACAGCGCGGGCTGCTTCGACATCCGTAAATGGAATTGTAAAGAACACGCCCAAACTGGCAGTGCGCGACAGCTCCTGCAGCACGTCAATGTCACGCCGAATCATCGCTGACTTGGTAATGATGCCAACCGGATTCTGAAACTCCGCACATATCTCAAGACAACGTCGAGTCAACTTGTAGTTTGCCTCCAACGGAAGGTATGGATCAGAAGTAAACGAGAACACTATCTCGTCACCTTTCCATGATGGCTTCATCAGCTCTTTGCGCAGAAGCTCCGGAGCATTGACCTTTACGATAATCTTTCTGTCAAAGTCGGTACCTGCACCATATCCAAGGTACTCGTGAGTGGGTCGGCTGAAGCAGTAGGTACAACCGTGAATACAACCGCGATAACAATTTATAGTGTAATCGAAGGCCACGTCAGGACTGCTATTGTGAGTAATGATCCGGCGGGTCTCGGTCTCCTCAAACACTTCCAACTTTACTTCAGGTGGTTCCCCGATCCACTCCACTGAATGGGTCAGCCACGGGTTCGGCGGATTCTCCACGTAACGCATGATTCCTAATACCTTGAACTAACCCTGTTCGTCGGAAACGCTCACTGACTCGATCGCGGAAAAGAACACATAGACCTGGGGTGAATTCTTCTCTGCGGTCTCCAAGCCCACATGATCGTTAGTAACATCTACAACTCTTCCCTCGTACGTTGCATTAGAAATAGTTTTGATTTTTATGAACTTGCCTTTGAAACTTCTAAACAAATTCTCTGTATGCTGTCGCACGATTTGTTACTCCGTTTCCTTCGAAACTGTATTCAATCGTTTACTTCCATCGGCTTCGACCAGGTCACAAAAAACAATCGATATTTATCCGGGTCTTCTAATGTAATGAATCTGCCACCCCAACCTTCGTCAACGGGTTGTTGAACCTCGCCCCCGGCTTCACGAACTTTCACGTAATAGTCATCAACATTTTCAACCCCTAAGAAAAAGTGAACACCACGTCCTCTCCGCAACATCGTTTCAAGATTTTGCGCCAAAGTAATCTTGAGTGCGCCACCTCGTAACGTAGCTGTTGGTGGTTCACCGGAGGGATTCATTGATTCCAGCTCAAAACCCAGAACCGTCGTATAGAACGAAACCGACTCTTCAAGGTTGTTCACTTCAAGGAACAGTAATTCGAGTCCAGTGACCATCCGTACTTACCAAGCCACCAACAAGTAGACGCCATAAGCTCCAGTTGCGATTACAAGCCAAAAGGCAATCTCTTGAATTCCGGTGTGCCGTCGAATGAGATTAGTGTCGGGTAGTGATGAACTGACCGCAACCATCGCACTGCGAGCCATCAACACTCCAAAGCCGATCACAAAGAGAGCCAGAATGCCTAGCGGCCATAGAAACCAGATCCACTGGAAACGCACTAAAAGCAAAAGAAACATCCCGGCAACCAGACAAAGCAACGCACTCAAACAATGTCCAAAAACACCGACATCCTTTGCTGTCGAAGATGAAACCGGTACGAAATCAACTCTGCTTCGCGGACGCCTTCTACTTGAATCATAGACTTTACGAGCCTCACGGTCGCGCAACACGCCATAGGCTTCATTGAGCGATTTCATTCGCTCCTCACTTCCCCCAAGGTCCGGATGATGCTTTGCGGCTTGACGTTTGTATTGACGATCAATTTCAACCCTGGGCGCATCCTCAGCTACGCCCAAAACCTCGTAATAATCCTTAGTGGTATCAAGTCGGCTCATTGGGTTGAGCGATTCTAGAGGGCCAATTTTCGTTTGGCAATCTAAAGATCAGTCGGTGCCCCCATCCCGTTATTAATATGCTAACCTAACCAGGTCGACCTCAGAATCTAAGGACAATCCGACTGGTAGTCACTCATCATGAGCAATCAGTTTGTTGCAGGCGATGACCTGATATTTCAACTTGAAAGCGGATACGGACTACTGCGCGTGCTCGCGGTGGATGGCGAAGGAACAGGAACCGTTTGGCACCTGCTCGCTTATGAGGATTTTTATCCGGACGTCGAATCAGCCGAGCAAGCACTCGCCAGTGGACATGAAATGCCAGTCCGCAACCCGCACTTTGCACTAACCAATAGAGCTTTCGAGCGTACACCTGCGGCGCGTCTCGGGAACCGTCTGGTTAAAGACGATGAGCTCTCCGAATATAAAAAGTGGCTGGACTCAGATCGACAAGTCTCTGATCGTTCCGCACTACTCATGCTCGGCATAAGATAGAACTACAAATTCTCTTCGGCCTATGAAACTGCGACTACTAACTCGAGCACCGCTCGGAACGCGCATACCTCTTATTGCTTCACTCTCGTTCGTTACGTTGTTGGCGTTGTGCTCCGACATACAGGCGGCACGAACTGAACGCCTTGTCGACACATGGCAACCCAGGCACTACGATTTGAGTATTGCCCTCTCTGATGGCTTAACCGAGATCACTTCAGCCCGCGCGGAGATTGAGGTCGTTGCCCTAAAAACACTTTCGCTAATCGATCTCGACTTTGGCGAGTTAACGACTGACCGCGTTACGCTTAACTCCAGGCCAGTCTCGTTTGAGCACAAGGATGGCAAACTACTAATCAAACTAACGCAAGCAGTTAATCCCGGTACGACTTTGAATGTAGTTGTTACCTATCATGGCAAACCGAAGGATGGTCTAATCCTTATGGCTGATAAGGATGGTAAGCCCGCCGCAGTTGGTGACAATTGGCCCAATCGTGTCCACCAGTGGATTCCAACGCTCGACCATCCATCGGCCAAAGCATCCGTTACGTTTAACATTAGTGCTCCCGGAAACAATACTGTGGTGGCAAATGGAAGTTTGGACCAGGTGGTAACAAATGCTAATGGAAGTCGAGTTTGGACATTTACCGAAGAGTCTCCAATCCCACCCTACTGCATGATCATAGGTGTGGGCCAATTTACCCGGCTCGAGTCAACTCAGGCTGCGCTGACCCAGCTTTCTTATTACGTTCCTCAATCCGATAGTAGTTTTGCACTAAAGGGCTTCTCACCTGCGGCTCCCGTACTGCAATTTTTGAGTCAGACGGTTGGGCCCTATCCTTATGAGAAGCTCGCTCTAATTGTCGGTAACACACGTTTTGGTGGCATGGAGAATTCCGGGGCGATTGTCTTTACCAGCAGCTTGTTCAATCCAAATCCTGCCGCCCGGTTAAGTGAAAAGTACGGCATTCCGAACGGCACAGTGCAAGTAGTGGCCCACGAAATTGCGCATCAGTGGTTTGGTGATTCGGTAACTGAGTCAACCTGGTCCGACCTCTGGCTAAGCGAGGGCTTTGCCACTTATTTTGCGGGTTTGTTTATTCAACGTTACGAGGGCGAAGTGGCATTTCAGTCCTATATGAAACAAGCCGCTGAGACCACTTTTGCTTACGAGAAGAAGACTCGCACCCCTATCTTTGATCGCGATACAGAAGACCTTTCGAAATTACTCAATCCCAACAATTATCAAAAGGGATCCTGGGTGCTACACATGTTGCGGTCCAGTCTCGGCGATGCAGCATTCTTCAGGGGAATTCAGAATTATTACCAGGCGCACAAGAACTCCAACGCCAGCACCGATGATTTACGAGCGGCGCTCGAGAAAACTTCCGGTAAGGATCTTAAGGAGTTTTTCGATCGGTGGATTTATGAAAGTGGTCACCCGCAGTACGAGTTGTCGACCAGCTGGGACGCTCGAAGTGGAAACGCGATGCTTACACTAAAACAACTTCAGCCGGGAAAGCCATTTCTTGATGCCGTGCCTATCAAAATTGTTTCGGGTACGAACGTGGTCAACGTGACCATCACTCCCAATGGGCCAACCAGCACGAAAGTTCAAAAGCTAAAGGCCAAACCAAGTTCAATAGAGATCGACCCGAACAACACGTTACTGAAAGAGGCCGTCGTCAACCTGCAGTAACAACTGCTTGCTACTTTAGGCCATTCGTGACAACCGCTCCAATCACGAAAAGGATCGCTGCGAGAACAAAGACCATGATGGCTAACCAAATGTTCCGCTTACCGGTGACTATCTGCCAAAGTCCATTCACAGTTGCGCCCACCCCAAATGCGATCACCATCCCGAACAAGCCGAGAATCATCATTCCTTGCTGGGCCGTTCCCGTAAAAGTTGAGCCGTTCATTGTTTCTGCGGGGCGCAGAAGTTGAGGCGCCAGGTTGAACGTGATCACTCCTATGAGGACAATCAGGAATAACCCCATCAGCATTTGAATCACGCCAAGTACTCGCAGCCGCGTAGGATCACGCATACGTGTACCGCACTTAGGACAACGGTTTAAGCGTTCATCGGTAGAGTAAGCACATTTGGATGAGTTACAAATACGCACAGGTGTTTGACCTTCCTTTTGGGTAGCCAAAGATACACGGATTGGAGCAATTTAGAAACATCTGGATTTCGCCAAGCAGGACCATGACACATGTCCAATAGAAAAGGGTCCGCTTCGTACTGACGACGGACCCATTCGTATAGCTTAGGAATCAGCGGACAATCAGAATCATGGTCCAAATCTCTGGCGATACTCGCTCGAGAGAATGAAAGCTTTAACCATTTCCGCGTTGACAAAGTTGCCGCCAAACGAGTTCAGTTTGCCCAACCAGAAGTTGTAACCATCAAAGTTTGAGTCTGGGGCTTCGTTTGGATTTCGGCGCATATACCCAAAGTACTGCATCAGCACAAAGGCTTTATTAAGCTCCGCAGTGCGCAAAGTTTCATCCTGAGCAACGGACCTCAGCACTTGAGCACGTTTCGCTAAATCGGCCGGTGTCCCGCCGAGCAAATTAATCAGCTCGTTTTGTTCTCCCTGCGACAGCACGTCGCCAGCACGACTATTCAACTGCGTCACAAACTGAGTCGCTGTCATCGAGTTAGGATACTGGGCCAGGAAGTCAGCTCTCTGTACGTAGGCAATCGCATAATTCTGCTTGTTGGTTTCCAACTGCGATTCCCAATTCCCTACCCCTACTTGAACTCCCTTACCGATTTGCTGCGTATCTTTCAGGAATTCGTTGAAGACGACCGGAACAGGGGCGCCTGGAGGCGTCGCGAGATTCCCAAACGCACTCTTATACATGCGATAAACGTAATAACCAGTCTCTTGAAACTCAATTGACAGGAAGAACGCAGCTGACACATTAATGCGCTTGACGTCAATGCAATTGGTATCCGCACCGCACGACGTTATCTCGTTGGTCCAAAAGCTCAGGCCCGACGAGTCTGGTTCACGATTGAGGAAGTCGATATATTGCTGTCTTACAAAGAAGCCTGCCTGGTCGATTGGGTTCACACCGTTTGTGGCATCGTTGTCATTAATCGTTAAGGATGCATTCGTAGTCGCCCCCAGAACCGCATTAAACGAATTGCTCAAGGAGAATGAAAGGGTTTCCGTACCTTCAGCATAAACATCGTCGATCAAAGGAATCGTAATGGTCTTCGATGTTTCTCCAGCTGCGAAAGCCAACGTACCCGTCGTGGTCAAATAGTCGCAACGAGAAGAAGCGTTTCCATTGGTTACGTTACATAGACTTGACCCGGCAGCATCGCTGGTCGCGTAGTCAACAGTTGACGACCCGGTTGTGTCGCCGCTGCGCTGGACGGTGATAGTAAATCCGCTAGCACTCTCAGACGCGTTAGCACTGCCATTAGAAAGCTGAATCGTTGGAAGCGTACCCTGGACCAGGTGTCCAGTCTGACCGTTACTAGTCGCGAACTGGGTATCTGACGCATAAACTGCTTTGATAGTGTGACTGCCACCGGAAAGATTTGAACGAGTGATTGCCGCGACTCCATTGCTAAGCGGCACTTGTCCAATCACGGTTGTACCATCCAAAAAAGTGACCATACCGGTTGGGGTACCGGCGCCAGAAGGTATCGACGCTACCGTAGCTGTAAAGGTGACTGGTTGCCCTGGGTTGCTAGGAGAACCTGAGGAAGTCACTGACGTAGAGGTGCCATTGGCGTGAATCTTCTGGACCATCATAATGGACGTAACGGTGTGAGTCGCATCTCCATTGTACGTCGCCGTTATGAAATGGTTACCGAAGTTTGTACCGCCGGCTGTCAGCGCGGAAGTTGTAACCAGAGCACGACCCTGGCCGTCGATTGGGACATTAGCAGCCAATGTAGTTGTAACTGGTGTCAAGCCGTTATAGCTCAAATCGGTGAAGGTTACGGTTCCGGTTGGAGGAGAAAGTGCACCCGTCATGATCACACTGAACGTAATCGATGTACCAACCACTGTTTCGCGCACATCCGGCGAAGTCGAATGGATTGACATCTGAACATCAGTCTTTTCGCCGATCGAAAAAGCATTGCCGCCATTGTATGTATAGACACTCCCATCCGGCCCAATAACCGAAGGGACATAAGGCTGTCCAATACCCGACGATAACGTGATTGCTTGTTGGATTGAGTTTTGTGGCAAATTCCAACGATAAAGATGACCGTCTTCACTAGTGAAAAACACGCTATTGGTTGAAGGATTGATAGCTGGTGCGTTGATACAAAACTCCTTAACCGCCAGCGGAAATCCGGGGGCGTTGCTTGGAGTTGGCCCAATCAACGTCATTACTTCACGCATTTCAATTAATCCCACCGCAGCCGAGTGTCCATCAATTTGAGTGTCGTTTGGATCGAGAATCGCCACCCTGTTCACACCAGTACCATCTGGAATCGCGTAGTCGTTGTACTTTGAAAACAACAGGTATTGAGAAGGCCCTGTGTACGACGGGATCATTGACGCCGGCACAACACCTGGAGTGTAGTCCCAACCAAACCCTCCGGGGGTTTTGGTAACAGAGAGATCAGAATTGAAATGAAGCAGGAACCCTCGGGACCCGTTATTGTTTGGATTTCCAATGACTCCAAAGTAGACATCTCCGTCTGGTCCAACCATCGGCGAAGACGTAGCATCGTCAGGAACTCTTGCGCCATTGCTGTTGCGGGGATCTCGCAGAAACACCTTGAACTTGGTCGCCAGAGTAGTGGAATTCAAACCAACCAGATATGCGTAGTTCGGATTACTTGAAGCTTTAAATACAAAGTAAACAGTTCCCTCGTCATTGCTCAGAGTTGGCCCTACGTTATGACTGTCTAAATCAATCAATGCGTCACCAGCAGCATTGCCTGCCAGCACATAACTGCCGTTGCCATTACTATCAATTCTTGCAATACCACTTTGACTAGTACTCAGTGGTGCCGGAGCATTACCTTGAATGCGAAAACCGAAGAAAATATTCCCTGCTGAATCCGCGGTGATTGGGGTGTTGATAAAAACCGTGCTTTCGAAAGCAGCCTGGTTGGCGGCGTAGTTTGCGTCGGTTGTGTAAAAGATGTGACGCACCAAAGGACCAGGAGAGATGTCGTTATTGTCGATATGAAAGATCGTTCCTCCAGCGCCAGCAAAAAATAATCTAGTGCCAAACGCCCCGCTGATTACACTTGCGTTATACGGAGGAATCCAACCGTGAGAGGGCATTATGTAATTGCTCGTTGCGTTAAATCTGAACGCCCCATTCGCCCCGTTGAACCCCGTCAACATAAAAACATCTGTTGGGCTCCTCACTGGCAGTATCACTGTATTAAGGGTAGTGATTAATGGTGAGCCGTAATGAGCTGGCCCCCCGCTGTTGTTCTGATCAATATCGGCCTGCCACTTAATTAGGTTCAAGTTACGAGCCGGTGCAGTGAAAATGCCGGTGTGTTGAGCGTTGCCTCCAAATGTCGGTGACTGAGCCTGAACGGTAAGGCCAGCAAGACTCAAGACCAGACAAACAAGAATAAGGCGGTTTGATAGAGTTATCTTCATTCCTTGTGCCCTGGAAATCAACATTCCTTTAGATACAAAAATGACTAATGAGCGACTGTCGCCAGAATTTACTCAACATTGATGAAGGGGAGGAGGAGTTGAGTCTTAAGGCCCGAATCTTTGACGATACTCACTTGAGAGGATGAAGGCCTTTACCATCTCCGCATTTACAAAGTTCCCGCCGAACGAGTTTAGCTTGTTTAGCCAGAAGTTGTAACCATCGAAATTAGCGTCCGGCGTTTCGTTTGGACTGCGTCGCAGGTAGCCGAAGTACTGCATCAGCACGAACGCCTTGTTCAACTCCGCTGCCCGCAGCTCTGCATCTTCCGCTACTGCTCGCACCACCTGCGACCGCTTCGTCACATCTGCCGGGGTCGCTCCCAGTTGATTTATCAGCGTTGCCTTCTCAGACACTGAGAGTACATTACCCGCGTTCGTGTCTAACTTCGTTACAAACTGATCCGCTGTCATCGTGTTCGGATACTGCGCCTGAAAATCCGTCCGCTGGACAAATGCCAGCAGGTACGCCTGCTTGTTCGCTTCCAGCTGCGCTTCCCAGTTCCCGATGCCTACCTGCACTCCCTTCCCGATCTGTTGCGTGTCCCGCAAAAAGTCGCTGAACACTATCGGTACTGGCGCTCCAGGGGGCGTCGTCAGATTCCCAAACGCACTCTTGTACACCCGG